>ERZ1292623.1504-Hain-H51-01um-R1-1504-length-22407-cov-7_pt1 | contig 22407 bp, 25 predicted proteins | sample MGYA00564398_ERZ1292623 | MGnify/ENA primary metagenome ERZ1292623 (study PRJEB36523, sample SAMEA6512633) | groundwater metagenome | collected 2019-01-07 | study: AquaDiva: Metagenomics assemblies of 32 groundwater samples | reverse complement strand
TCTCCGCCGCGTCATCAACGCGCGCCTGCGTGATGTCTCCACGGCGCACCGCGTGCCTCACGTCGCGGACGAAAAGTTTGTACTCGTAGGGGAGCATCACCATATCGACGCCTGCGTTGATCGCGGCGACTGTTGAATCGTGTTTGTTTGGCGAGATTTCATACACGCCGTACCAGTCGGAAACGACGAAGCCCGTGAATCCGAGCTCGCCTTTGAGGACGTCCGTAATGAGATAGCGCGACGCGGACACCTTCGCATCACCCCAGCTGTTGAGCCCCATCATGATGGCCTCGGCGCCGCTCTCGATGGCGCTCCTGAAGGGCGGAAGATAAAAAGCGCGCAGCGCCGTTTCGTCGGCAGGCGTCGCTCCTTGGTCAATCGAGAAATTTTTGTTTGACGACGAGCCCCACTGCATGCTGCCGGCGCCGACAAAGTGCTTTGGTGTCGCGAGCAGCGAGGGATCGTTTTCTAGCCCGCGCACGAACGCGGCGCCCAGTTCCATCGTTACCTGTGCATCGCTTGAGAACGCTTCGTACACGCGGCCCCAGCGGATGTCGGTCGGCAGATCCAGCGACGGAGAAAAAATCCATGACGTCCCAAGTGCGCGCGATTCTTCTGCGGTCGCCCGCGCGATCCTCTCGACGAGTGAAGCGTCGCGCGCCGCGCCAAGGCCGATCTGGTGCGGGAATATCGTCGCGCCCGGTACGTTGCCTTGCCCATGATTGGCGTCAACGCCATAGAGGATCGGAATGCCGGTTCGCGAGGCCTTGGATTCCGCAAGGAATGAGTCGATCATCGCTCGCCAGCCCTCCGGCGTGTTTTCATCTGGCTTGCCACCGCCGCCGCTTACAACGGCACCGATGCCGTATTTCGAAACATCATGAAGCGGCAGGCTGTCTTTCTCGACAAGCGCCATCTGCCCGATTTTCTCTTCCAGTGTCATGCGCGCGAGGAGGTCCGCGACGCGCGCGTCTAGGGGGAGTGATGCGTCCATGTATACCGCGTCATCAAGGGGCGGCGGAGAGTTGCGAAAAAAGACGAGCGCCGCTGCGGCGAGAATACCAGCGCAAAGGAGCAACGTGCGAAGGTACGGCTGATTGTGGGAGAGCGGCATAGAACAAGTATATCGTGCGGGAGAGCTTGAAGTCAGGCATTGCGCTACAATGCGCGCATGTACACCTGTCCCATGCATCCGGAAGTTGTGCGGGAGAAACCTGGGATGTGTCCGGAATGCGGGATGAATCTGGTACCTGTGGGAGAAAAACATGCGCATACGCACGCCTCCGTCAAAACTCCGGAGGGCAAACACACGGGTCACAAAACAGCGTCGTTTCTCACGAAATTCTGGCTGGCGCTCGCGCTGACCATCCCGATCTTTTTCTATTCCGAAATGGCGCACATGCTCTTTGGCGTGCGCGGGCCGGAATTTTTCGGCTGGCGATATGCTCTCCTTGCGATCGGCTCCATCGTGTTCTTTTACTGCGGGTGGATATTCATTGCAAGCGCATACCGTGAAATTCGCGCAAGGCTTCCCGGCATGATGACGCTGATTGCGATTGCGATAACGACCGCGTACGCCTATAGCTTCGTTTCTATCGCGCTCGGGACCGGCCACGATTTACTCTTCGAACTCTCGTCTTTGATTACCGTCATGCTGCTCGGCCACTGGATCGAAATGAAATCGGTGCAGGGCGCGAAGGGCGCTCTGCGCGAACTTGCGAAATTGTTACCTGACATTGCAGAAGTCATCCGTGGAGGGAAAACAAGCACGATCGTGCTCACGGAACTCGTGGCCGGCGATATTATTTTAATTAAGCCGGGTGCGAAAGTGCCTGCGGACGGCGTGATTGAAGAGGGCGCGTCGGATCTGAATGAATCGATTCTCACGGGCGAATCGCGGCCAGTCGCAAAAGCGGAAGGCGCGGAGGTGATTGCCGGTTCGATCAACGGTGATGGAAGTCTGAAAGTGCGCGTTGTGAAAATAGGCGAGCATACGTTTCTTGCCGGCGTCATGCGGCTCGTTGCCGAAGCGGAAGCGTCGAAATCGCGCCTGCAGATGCTCTCTGATCGAGCGGCACTCTATTTGACGGGGATTGCGCTTCTCGCCGGCGGCCTTACGTTTGTGCTCTGGCTTCTTGCGGATGCAGGAATCGTGTTTGCAACAGAGCGTCTGGTCGCCGTCTTGGTCATCGCGTGCCCGCATGCGCTTGGTCTTGCCATCCCGCTCGTCGCCTCAATCTCCACGACGATGGCCGCGCGCAACGGCCTCCTTATAAAAAGGCGTCTTGCGCTCGAAGCAGCGCGCGATATCGATGTCGTTTTGTTTGATAAGACAGGCACGCTCACCAAAGGGGAATTTGGCGTTGTTTCTGCATCGGATGAGGCACTTGCGCTCGCGGCCGCAGTTGAAGCGCACTCCGAGCACCCGATTGGCAAAGCGGTTGTCAGAGAGGCGGCGAAACGCCATCTTCCGATTGGGGAGATGAAAAACTTCCGAGCGATCGTTGGTGCGGGCGTCGAGGCGGACGTTGCGGGCAGCCATGTGTTCGTTGGTCATCGTGGGGGCGAGAAGATCATCGTGGAAAAAGAGGGGAGAGAAATCGGCGTCATCGAAGTTGCCGATACCGTTCGGCCCGAAGCGCTGGAAGCCGTTGCGGCGCTCAAACGCGCGGGGCTGTCGGTAGCCATGATCACGGGTGACGCACATGAAGTCGCAGCGGCTGTCGCGGAAGAGCTCGGGATTGACGAGTTTTTTGCGCGCGTAAAACCGGGAGAGAAATCGGACAAAGTGAGGCTTTTGCAATCGAAGGGGAAGAAGGTCGCGATGGTGGGGGACGGCGTCAACGACGCGCCGGCGCTCATGCAGGCAGACCTTGGCATCGCCGTCGGCGCGGGGACGAATGTCGCGATCGAATCTGCAGGTATTATCCTCGTACGCAACGACCCGCGCGACATCCCGAAAATCATCCGGCTCTCGAAACTGACCTATTCAAAAATGATTCAGAATCTCTTCTGGGCAACGGGGTATAACGTCATCGCGCTCCCACTTGCCGCCGGCGTTCTCTATGCGCAAGGCATCATTCTCGAGCCCGCAATAGCCGCGATATTCATGTCGCTCTCGACCGTCATCGTTGCCATCAATGCGGTGCTGTTGCGGCGGAAAACCTTATAGTGGTATGACAACTAAACTTAAACGTCTTTTTCTTTTTTCGATACCGCTCTTTATTCTGCACGGGACTGAGGAAATCCTTTTAGGTTTTTACAACACCGACTCGCATGTCATATTGATTTTTGGTTGGCTTCAACCGGCGGTATCGCTCCAAACATCGTTTCTGGTATTTCAACTCATCTTTTGGACGCTTCTCATCATGGCGTATCTATTCTTAGCCTCAACAAAGTGGTCTCTGTGGCTGGCAATTTTCTTAGGGCTTATTTTTATCTACGAGCTGCACCATTTATACAAGGCGCTTTCTATAGGGGCGTATTATCCAGGTATTTTGACAGCGATCTTTTTGTATGTGTTGGGGTTCTTTTATTGGAAGGAATTGGTGAGCGGCTATAAGCGCTCTACACTTTGAACATACCTTTGCGCTTTTCCGCAACGGCCAGTTTTGTGACAAGGCACGTTTGAAAGGTGCTAGCATGAAGGTGGTCGATAAGTTTTTCCTTAGTAAGGTTTGTATTTTTTAAAAACCATGACTACTATTTCAGGAATTGCAGCGGGCGCGGGTGTTGCGGCCGCGCTCGTTGTGGCGTTTGTGCTCTGCTTGATCGCGGCCCTCGTCGTGCCGAACGTGCAGGCAACACATATGTGGGTCAGCTTGTTTACGTCCTCCCCGATCGGATCGGGAATGGCGTGGATTACAGGAATTATCAGTAGTGCGGCCGGCGGATTCGTCTCGGGATGGGTCTTTGCCTATGTCTACAATCGCGTGTCGAAGGCGTAATCATGCGTGAGGAAAAAGGTTGGTATGTGATTACCGGAGGCCCCAGCTCCGGTAAGACGACGACGGTCAATATTTTGAAAGCGCGCGGGTATACGACGACGATCGAACACGCGCGGCACTATATTGATACAGAGCGCGTGACGGGGAAGTCTACCGAGGAAATCCGCGCAAACCAGGTCGCGTTCCAACGCGGCGTCCTGGAGATGCAGATTCGAGAGGAAAAAGCGTTGCCGAAAGACGCGGTCGTCTTTCTCGATCGCGCGCTTCCAGATGCGCTTGCATATTATCGATTTCTTGGGCTTTCAGAAGACGAGAAATTGCGTGAGGCGCTCAAAAAGTCGTCGTATAAAAGAGTATTTATTTTGGATCCGCTTCCATTAACGCCCGATTACGCGCGCACCGAAGACGAGGTGGCGCAGAAGAAGATTCACACGCTTCTTGTCGAGGTATATCAATCGCTCGGATTTCCGATCGTGCGGGTGCCCATCCTCGCGCCGGAAGAACGCGTTGATTTTATTGTGCAAAACCTATGACAAAACCCGCCCAGCCCCAGTTTTGATATATTTTCTCAAAACTGGGGCTGGGCGGGTTTTTGCCGAGTTACTTCGCAAGCCTATTTCTTCGAAATATGCTGCCAGAGCCAGACACCGACCAAAATAAGATCGACGAGTACCACTATCGAGAAGAGAAGGCCTATGACGCCTCCGCCGCCCATCATTCCATATCCTCCCATCATATAAAATGTGTTGGATTACTATTGATAACGACCTCCCGCAAGTATACCGTGCAAAACTTGCGTCAAAATATGCGAGGTGTACAGTGGACGCATGAACTTGCGCGCGTACATGCCGTTCCTCTTGGGGGTAATCGTCATTGTAGCGGTGTTGGGGATGCCGCTTATGCTCGCAACGCCGATGATCCACCACGAGATGGGATGTCCTTTTGCGATGGGGGAAACAGCCATGTGCTCGATGAGCGTTTTTGACCATATTCGGAATTGGCAGATCGCATTCGCGGCGATTTTTGCGGAGTTACTCATGGCGGCGCTTGTGCTCGTTGCACTGCGACAGTGGGAACTTTTAACTATGCCCGAGCCACAATGCGCATACGTACATATACGCAGCCGCGCGCCGGATAAGCCAACCCTCTTCCAGGAACTTTTTTCACGAGGGATTTTAAATCGCCAGGAACACTTCCATTTCTAGGTCGCTTCATTAGAAGTTATCTAGAAATACATGAAAACAATATTGAGTATCGGCGCTGTCGTCGCACTCCTCATCGGAGGCGTGTGGTGGACGAACAGCCTTGCAAAGAGCGATCCGGATGTGCTCGCGCGAAATGGCATGCACTCCCACCCGACCCTCGCGATCTATGTGAAGGGCGAAAAGCAGGAAATTCCCGCAAATATCGGCATTGGTGCGACACATAGCCCCATGCATACGCACACAGAAGACGCGGCGCAGGGCGTCGTTCATCTCGAATTCAGCGGCATGGTGCGCACCGAGGATGCGATGCTCGGAGAATTCTTCAAGAATTGGGGGAAGGACATGCGTTCGTTCGGATCGAACATGCGCATGACGGTGAATGGCGTGGAGAACACGGAATACGAACGGTACATTATGAGGGACAAAGATGTAATAGAATTGCACTATGAGTAGGACGCAGTGGGGCGTTATAGGTTTGCTTGCCGTGGCACTCGGCGTGCTTGCGTATGCGAGCAAGGATTACTTTATCTCTTTGCCAGTTGCAGAGGCGAGCCAGATCGTCGAGCTTACAGACGGCGATACGTACGATCTCGTCGCGGCGTTCGTTGAAAAAGAAATCAACGGCACGACAGAGCGGATGCTTGCCTACAATGGCTCGATTCCGGGGCCGCTTATTAAAGTCGCGCAAGGCGCGGAGGTCACGATCAACTTTACCAACGAAACTGGCATGAAGACGCTGCTCCACTCGCACGGCGTGCGGATGGATAACGCGTTCGACGGCTCGCAGACGACGCAAAAAGAAATGGAATCAGGTGAGACGTATTCCTACAAGCTGAAATTCCCTGACGCGGGGATGTACTGGTACCACCCACATGTGCGAGAGGACCTACAGCAGGAGCTTGGCCTCTACGGCGGCTTTCTCGTCGTCCCGGCGGATGCCGAGTACTGGTCGCCGGTGAATCGCGAGGTGTCGCTCTTTCTCGACGACATCTTGATTGAGAATGGAGAGATCAACCTGAGTACGCGCGGCGCCGACCGCACGCTCATGGGGCGATTTGGCAACGTGATGCTCGTGAACGGTGAGACGGACTACACGCTTGCCGTCCAGAAAGGTGAAGTGGTCCGCTTCTATATTACCAATGCCGCGAATGCGCGCCCATTTAATTTCGCGATAGCGGGTGCGCGGATGAAGCTCGTGGGAGGAGATAACGGCGCATACGAACATGACGAATGGAGAGACGCGGTTGTCCTCGGGCCGTCGGAACGGGCGATCGTGGAAGTGTTGTTCGATACAAGCGGCACGTTCACTGTGGAGAATCGGACGCCAGAGAGGACGTATGCGCTTGGAGAAGTACACGTGTCGAGTGAAAGCGTGGGGACTTCGTACGCGAATGAATTTGTACGGCGGACGCACGAAGAAACGATCGCAAGCATTGATCCTTTCCGCGCATCCTTCAGCAAAGCTCCGGACAAGCGAATCGCGCTCACTGTCGACATGATGGGCGGAGGCGGCCACATGATGCCGGATGGTTCGATGATGGGAGGAGGAATGATGTCCATGGGTGTGCCCGAAGGCGGTATCGAATGGGAGGACGACATGGCAATGATGAATGCGATGTCGAATACAGATTCTGCAAAATGGAAGATCGTCGATCAGAATACCGGCAAGGAAAATATGGACATTGATTGGACCTTCAAAAAGGGCTCCCCGGTAAAGATCCGCATCTTCAACGACCCGAAATCGATACATCCGATGCAACACCCGATCCATTTTCACGGGCAACGGTTCCTGGTTGTTGCCCGGGATGGTGTGCCGCAAACGAATCTGGTATGGAAAGACACCGTGCTGGTGAAAGCGGGCGAAACGGTGGATATCGTCCTCGATACTTCAAACCCCGGTACGTGGATGGCGCATTGCCATATCGCAGAGCACCTTGAATCGGGGATGATGATGAAATTTAGGGTAGAATGACCTGACTATGAAAATCGGCATCGTTCTGCAATCCAACAAACTGGAACACGTCTGGAACACGTTTCGGTTTGCCAATACCGCACTCAAAACGGGCCACTCTGTGCAGATGGTGCTGATGAGCGAAGGAGTGGAGGCGGAAGACCTGATGGATACCCCTGAATTTGATATCTCGAAGAAGATCGAGGAATTCAAAAATCTGGCGGGAGTACTTCTTGCTTGCGAGAGCTGTCTCAATATCCGCTCCAAGAACGGAAGCAAAATCTGCCCCGTTACCACCATGGTTGATCTGTTGAAAATAGTGGAAGAATCGGACAAGACCTTGGTATTCGGCTGACATGTTAGAGTGTACGCATTAAAAGAAGTTTTATCTGTCATTTGCGTATGGGTTGTAAAACATGTAGTGGTGCGACGGAAGGTTATAAGTGCGATATGTGCGGTGTGGAGGCGAAGGAGCACGATGCGAATCATTCGTGCGGCGGCGAACATTGCATGCAAAAGTGCGCGATGTGCAATGAGGCGGAAGCAAAGTGCAGCTGCAGCGTTGCTGAAAAGTAATGTGGGTAATCAACGGGTAGGAACAATCGTCATTCGAATAGGCCGGATTCGGAAACATGCGAGTACCGGAGCCTTAAAGAGCGCGAGCGTGCCGACACAGTCACCAAGGAGCATGTAGCCGTAAAACGGAAGCCCTGCGGCGAGGCAGGCGAGAAGACCTGTCAGTGTGTGCGGATACCACGCCGAGAGCGCCCAGACGGCGGTGTTCGTGATGAGGAAAAAGAGCGTCGTCCCTAGGGCGCTCGTCGAGGCGATCCGTGCGACCGATGAAGTGCGTGGGAGAAACTTGCCGAGGAGGAACACGAGCGCGAACGACGCGTACACGCTTGCGAGCAGGCGCACGTTGTAGAGGCCGAGAATCAGATCCGTCGCGAAGAGGCCGAGAAAGGGGATCACGATGCCGATGGGGCCGAAGCGCGAGCGGGCATAAAGTGCGACGGGGCTCACCAGGGTCGCGTTGGGGAGGTGCGGTATGAGGCGCGAGAGCGCGACGGCGCTTATAAGCGCCGTCGCTTCGGCGAGTCGCGCGAAAATTTCTTTCTTCATAGGCTCTCGTCCGGTTCGTGGAATCGCCATTCGATCGCGTCGCCCTCCTTGAGGACGTACGCGTCCGCGCCGACGGGGGCGAGCGTGCCGTTTACATAGTAGTGCCAGTATTTTCCGCCAGTGCCGTTTGCCAGATCGCCGATTCCCTCAACGAGTTTTCCCATGCCGGCGTATTCTTTCACCGCAATACTGATGCTGTGTTCTCGCGCCTCGGCGGTAAGAAAAAAGAGCGCTGATGTTCCGGCCGCAACTTCGTGCGTTTCTTTGGAGAGGGTGCGGTCAATCGTGAGCGATACCGAAATCGTCCCGGGCGCATCCTGCATTTCTGCGTCGTCCCGCGTGAGCGCCGCAGGCGAGGCGAAATAAAAGACGAGGCCGAATATCCCTGCTGCAATGAGGATATACAAGGCGATGTTGACGAGGCGATTATTCATATTGCAATGCGATTAGCGTATTGTATTACATTGATAACCATCTATATGTTGCTAGTATACGGGAATGCTCTACACCGGCAAGGGGGACAACGGGACGACAAAACTCTTTGGCTGCACAGAGAGGATTGCGAAGGACGAGCCGCGGGTTCAGGCGTTGGGGAATTTGGACGAGCTTAATTCGTATGTCGGCATGTGTCGTGCGCTCGCGTTTGCCGCGACCGCTCGCGACATCAAGAGCCGGCTCGCTGCGATCCAGGAAGACCTTTTTGTCGTACAGGCGCTCCTGGCCGGTGCCCACAAAGGGCTTTCACCCGAGCGCATTTCCTTGCTCGAAGATGCCATCGCGGGGATCGAGGCGGAGATTCCGCCCATTACGTCGTTCACGATTACCGGCGCGACGGTGCTCTCGGGTGCGCTCGACGTGGCCCGCACCATAGCGCGCCGGACGGAGCGCAGCATCGTCACACTGCACGATGCTGCATTACGGGAGGACGTCGTACCGTACCTCAATCGCCTTTCAAGCGCGCTTTTCGCCCTCGCGCGCCTCGCCGCGCACCGTGCTGGTGTGAAAGAACAGAAGCCTTCGTATTAGCTACGCACATTGCGCTTGACGTATACGATTCTATCAATTAGCATGGTTGCATGAGTACGGTAAAAAAGGTCGTCCGCTCGATCCCAACCCGGAGGGCGGGGCGTTCGGCGGACGGCACCCGGGCTTTTTTGCTGGAAGAGGAGCGGCCCACCGGCCGCACTTATTTGAAAGCGCGCCGATTCATCCCTACGCAGAGCGCAGGGCGTTCTCGGCGCAAACCAGTAAAAACAAAGAGAAATGTGAGCAAAGTGACGAAGATATCCGCGATGACGGCGCGCCGCCGTTTTGGCGAGATAATGAACCGGGTCTCACTACGCGGCGATACGTATATCGTCGAGCGTGCGGGTAGGCCGTTGGTACGAATTATCCCCGCCTTCGGCAATGGTTTTAATCCGAATGACCCATTTGATAACCCGCTCGCGGCATTTACCGAGTGGAGTGATCCGGCCGATGATATATACGATTCGTTGGTGAAGAAAGCGAAATAGTATGCGTGAGCTGCAAAAAGGGGACGTCGTTGTGACGATGTTTCCCTTTGCAGACGGGCGGAAGGCGAAAATCCGTCCGGCGCTCGTGTATGCGGGTCCCTGGAAAATTGGAGACTTCAGCATCGTCTGGATCATGATGATTACCAGTTCGAAGCGGGAGACGTGGCCGCACGATGTTGCGATCGGCAATTTGGATCATGCGGGGCTACCCGGCGCGTCGCTGGTGCGCGTCCTCAAGATCGCCTGCATCGATACGCGAAACATCGCTCGCACGGTCGGCATGCTCGATGCGAAGACGCTGCGCGCAGTCCGATCACATTTTGAACAGATCGACTGATGGCTACGCGGAATAGTGGTGACACCCCTCTATTCATACGTATTCCCCAATTCGTATTTGCTAGGTAGAATACGATGTATGAACACCGAGACGCTGCGAACAGGGGAAGAGCGCTTGATGAACCGCGCGGAAATATTGGACACCGCAGGAGTTATCAAGAAAAAGATTGAGGACGTATTTCCGTTCCGAGACGAGAGTGAGCGCGATGCGTTCGTCACAGCAACGGAGCAGGTAGCATTTGGTACAACGGAGATGCGACATGCAGAGTTTGTGCGAGCGGTCACCAATGCCCTCGACGTTCTGAAAAATTCGCATACGCACTTGCGGCGGGCACTGCAGGGAAGTATGGACGATATTGAATTCGAACGCATCAAAAATGTTGTACATTCACGCATTCTCGACGACAGTATTGGATACGTGTGCGTGGGCCAGTGGCTCCTCAATAAAAAAGGTGAGAACACGGGAGATGAAGCATGGGAGGCGATACAAAAACTCGGCGACATTTCCAGCCTTATCATCGACGTAAGGGAAAATGGAGGTGGCAATAGCGAGGCGGCATCGAACCTCGCGGGGCACTTCCTCTCCGCCGACACCAAATACACGAGAGTTCTTCGGCGTCACTCGCCCAACACGATTGAAATCGATGAAGATGATGCGATCGTTAACGCGAGAAGGCCGTTTTCCGACACTCCGATCGTCATTCTCACGGGACCTCGATGTTTAAGCTCCAATGAAATGTTCATCCTTATGCTCAAGGATACGGGACGTGCGATTACTGTTGGCGGGAAAACCGGGGGTGGATCGGGCAATGCTGACTCTGTTCCGCTGATGCTCGGAAACATTCCTTATGAATTACTCGTATCCTCATGGCGAATACGGCGTCTCAATGGAGAGGAATTGGAAGGCAGAGGCATTGCGCCGGATATCGAGGTGCAGGTTTCGGATACCTTCGACAACGAAGACAGAGTACTGAGGCGCGCGGTCGAGCATTTAAAAGAAGTGCCGCGCTAAGTCGCCGCGGGAACCGGTTCGATTTCGCAGGTGCCGCCGGCGCAGGCGATTTCGCGCGCCTCGCCGCGCATCGTGCTCACGTCAAAGAACAATCTCCGCACTACTGACGCGTTAGAACAATATCGCCCGTACCATTGCGCCCACGCGCCCGAACCAGCCGAGGAGGCGCGCAAAGATGCCCGAGCCGGAAGGCGTGTCTATGATTGCAGCTGCAGCGGCAACTTGCGTTGCGGACGATATTTTCATGAGCACTGGCGCAGTCCCGCGCGCATATTGCGTGGGTGTCTGCGTTGCGCGCGGCCGGGGTACCGGATTTTCTGCTAGAGCGGCGACCGTCTCCGGCGCAACAACATGAGGGATGCTTTCTTCCACTGCGGGCGAGGTGGTTGCGGACGTCGTTACTGTTACATCGGGCGGCGTTTGGGAGTCTCTCGCCATGTGCGGCACTGCCGTTTTCTCAAACGAGTGCATGAGGGAGAGCCACGGTTTCCCGAGCGCGGCGGGAATCGCATATTCCGTCGACCAGACTCGCATGCGGTTGTCAGTCGTTGCGGGTTCGAGTCCGCCATCGGACGATTGCACCTCGGCAAGATAATCCTCAGGATATTTTCCACTATACAGCCAGGGGTCGGCGTGCAGCGCATGGATCGCCTGCAGCGCCCAGCTTGTCGAAAAACTATTCCCGAAACCGCCATTTGCCTGCTGCTCGGCATGCAGATACGTGGTTGCACGCGAAAGGGCGTCTTGCGCGTCAGGAAGAGATCGGAGTGATGAGAGCGCTTGCACTGCCGCCGCGGTCAAATCGATGCTGCCATCCCACGATCCGTCAGACCGTTGCTTCCCGATAATGAACGCAGCCGTTTTCCGAATGATTTCGTCCTCCGACCTGTAGCCGCCGGAGAGAAGTGGGAAGAGTGCGAAGATGTCGTCGTTAACAAACGACGCATCGCCGAATTGCGCGCCGTCGAAAGAAGAGACAATGTGCGAAATATAATCGACCGCTGTTCCCGAATACGGATTCACGCCAAGCGCCATGAGTGCCATTGCGCGGCGCTCGTAGTCGGTGACGCTCGAGAAATGTGTCGGCGCACTCGTGAGGTACTGGCGAAGACTCGTCTCTTCTGATTCATGTTCCGGCGTTGCCGCGAACGCGAGCGCCGCCCAATCGGAAAGGAGCGGTGTCGCAAACGAACCATCTGCATTTTGGTTGGCCGCAAGGAACAATAACGCGGCAGTGATGTCCACCTCGACATGCGATGTGGCGCTGCTCCCGCTACCGCCGTTTGATTGTTGCGGTTGTTCGGGCAATTCTTCCGGGGCGGGTTTTTCCTCGACATCCGCGGCGGGCGTTTCCACGGTAAGAGCAATTGACGGGTAATAGTAATCCTCGGCGATACCGATGGCGTACGTCCCGGTTGCGGAGAGTGTAAAGATCGCGGCACCGGCAGCGTCCGTGGTAGACGTGGCAAGAATGAGTGGCGTGTACGGATCGTCCGGATTCGTTTGCGTTACGCCAATCGTGATTCCAAGCACAGGCGTGTACGTATCGGATGCGGGGACGTACTTTTCCGCCGTCGCCGTAACCGGTTCGCCGACGAGCACCGCGTGAGCGCTCAATGTTGTTCGCCGCGGCGAGCCAAAATAAACGAAGAGCGTATCGCCATCGTGGAGGAGGAACTGGTCCATTCCAATTGAAGGATACACGTCGCCGACGACGTACTGCCAGTTGTCACATTTCTCGACGATGTGGGTGATGCACTTCGTGTAGAACGATCCGTACGAACTGAAGTATTGCAGGTTTGAGATGGAAAAATCAGGCGATGCGGCGTCAGCGATAATGAGTGCCGCGAGGGCACTTGCGGCGAGGGCCTCTGCCGCCGTGTCGTCGCTTGCGGTAATTGAGGTAGTTGCTGTGTCGGAATCAGGCAAGGAGACGTTGCCGGTAAAGACGAGCGTCTCTCCGTCGCGCAGCGTAAGAGAGACGGTACGCTCCGGTGCCTCATCCATGGATTCAGGCGGGACATCTTCGGCGAGGATGATAGATGCGGGTACAATGGTAAGGAAGCAAACGAGTGCAAATAGTGTGCGCACATGCATAGAGGCAAAAAATTAGTTCTGCCAAGCAGAACTATGCGCGCAGCGTATTCGCCACAATCCTGCTCGGGATAAATGACTTGTCTGAAGACCGGACTCGCCGCGCGAATACGCTTCGCGCGGATTACCGTTGCGGCACAGTGCGGGGATCTCGCCCGACTTCCACAAACAAGCGTGGGGGAATTATATAGACAAGTATCTATATATTACAAGTGGATAACGCAGCCGGAAACGTAGGAGACGTGGCGTCAAAACATCATATCGCCCGCAGATGCCATTCGACGGCTTGCGCGCAGATGGGACGGGAGCTTTCTTCTCCGGTCTGACACAGGAACCGCGCTTCGTCGTGTCCGACCGATTGGATAAAATCAACCGCGGCTCCAATGAGGCAGTGCGTCCGTTCATCACCAGTGCCGAAAGAACAATACGCTAACGCAGCTTCTCCCGAGCCGTACGACCAGCCGGAGGCGTCCCTTCCAAGGCTCTCAAAACAGGTATTCCGGTATTTCTCTTCCACGGCACGGCATGTGTCGAAAGTGCGCGCAAAATCTCCACCGAAAATTTTGAGCATGTACGACGTCTGGAATTGGTAACAGGTGTAGCGATATTCGTCGTCGAGGGCGTTGCATGGATAGAGAAGGTCGTTTGCGTCCAGGTATTTTGAAGGCACTTCCAACGAATCCGCGGTGACGTTTTCCATAAAGACGCCGCCGTAGCACGAGCCTTGTTCCCATGTCCCCCGGAGCGTTGCGCAACCCGCGAGCGAGAGTGGCACATCGTGGTCGAAGTAGGCCATGAGACCGTGGCCGATGCCGTGCACGCAAGCGAAATAGGCGTACGCATAGCGTTCTTTGCCGGCAATTTCATCGCAGATCGAATTCAAGGTCGTGAGCAGCTTATCGCCGCCGCCCTCATCGGCTTCACCGAATATTTTCTCGAGGACGCCATGGTAGTACCCGGCGCGGCAGAAGGTGTCACCATATTTGTATGCTTTCGCGGTGGTGCCAAATTCATCCGCGGCCACGGCGCCTATTTTATGCAGCGACGTATGGCAAAACGTCCGCGCGTACCCTCCATCATCGTACCGCCGCTTGAGGTCATGCAACGCTGCGACTGCGCCACGTTCGTAGGCGAGGTTCTCGTAGTACGACGTCCAACACGTATTTGTGTACATCTGGTCGCCGGGGCAGGGATCGCCCGCAGTGTTTCCGGTTACGTACGCACGCCCAAAGAGAAAGGCGAGCGCGATCGTGGCACACACGGCGAGAACGGCATATATTTCTCTCTGGTATTCGGTCAGGATGCTCATATATCCAGGGCTATGCCGCAGGAATCGGCTCTATCTCACAGGTGCCGCCGGCGCAGGCGAGTTCGCGCGCTTGTTCCGTCTCATCGGTGCGTTCGTAGGTGATGAGCTTTGAATAATCGATCTCCGGAAATTCACCCGCCAATTTTTCGTACGTTGTCTCATCAATCGTCTGGTACGGCGCAAGGCGGTAGACGTGGTTTTCGCGTGGCAAGAATGACAAGCCACCGATGATCTCCCAATTCTTCTCGATCCATGAGACCACATCGATCCACTCGTCCTCGCCGACGGAAATGGTCGCCGAAGGATTGTGTTCAGTGTAATTCAATTTCACCGTCTTCCAGTATTCGAGTTGCTGCAGCGCCGTGAGGTCGTTCTTGAAGACGGACTGGTCAGGCGCCTTGACCGGGAATTCGATCACAAAGGTATTCGCATTCTCAACACTCTGGCCGACTTCCGGATGGTGCGGCACGCCTTGGTCGCGCATGAGTTTGAAGAGGGAGTCGGTCGCCGAGATGCGCACGCGGCGGATGTAGTATGCGCTATGGCGCGGGTGCAATCCGGAAGAACAATCGAGCGTCTGCGAGACGGTGCCGGAAGGCTTCACGGCGGTTACCGACATGGATTGCGGGATCGAGAAGCGCTTGGCGTATTTTTTATTCTCCGCGATCGCGGCGTCCCGCATTTTCTGCAGCGTTGATTCGTTGCGTACAGCAGGCGAGTCCCACTGCCCCGTCACCGAAACCCCAAGCAGGCGCTCTTCCTCGCAGTTTTCCGTCCACTCCTTTGAAATGTAGTTGAATTTCGTGAGCGTGGATTGGTACGTGCCGAGGATTGCGGCGAGTTTTGCCTTGCGGATCAACGTTTTCTCCGTGTCGGCCGCGCGTGCGACGACTTCAGAGAGGTTGCAGAATTGTTTGGGCTGCAAGAGGATCTCGCCGCAGGGGTTGGTGCCGATCTGCCCGATGAATCCTTTTCGTACGGAGCCGTATTTTTTCGTGAGAAAGTCGAGACGGCGTTTTGGCATTGTTTTTTCTAATGAGCCGCGGTTGAAGATACCGCGTTCGCCGGAGCCGCTTTTCATCAAGGCGACCCATTCGTCCATGAGCTCGGTGTTGCTTGGTCGTGATTCGTAGACGGCGGAGTTGTTGGCGACGGCACGGTGCGGCTCGGTGAGATAGAACTGGCCTTTTTTCGCGTCGCGCAGCTCGACGTCGTCAAGGTCGGAGAGGGAAATCATCGCGGTATTGTGTACAAGATATCCCTCGGCGACGAACGTACTCCCGTCTTGTACCTCGAGATCATACGTCTTGGCACTTCCTCCGTCACGAATTTCAACGACTCTCACCGGCACGTATTGTTTAGCATTCACAAGCTCCGTTAAAGTCGCACTGTTCATATTCTCGTCACGGCCGGACGGCCATTTCTGTTTCCAAAGTGTTCGTGGGACGTCGCGTTTTACGAACTCGCCCGGTACAGTGTATCCGGCTTGTTTTCCTTTGCGCCTTATCCATGTGCCGCACGCATGCATCCCTATTATTTCTGACGCTCGAGTAACTGCATGCGCATCCTTAATTGAAGCTACCCATAAGGGCTGCCACCCGTCAGGAGTTTCCGGTCTTCGCATTCGCATCTCAGCAATGATGCCTAATGTGGCCAAAATTTTAATGATGTCTCTTGCGAATCCTTCGTATACGGTTGATACAACAGTAATTGGTCTGTCTGAATACGTACCATCGCCATCCATAACGCCCGCTACAAAAGCGGCGCGAACGTCTTGACTCCCGCGCCAGATTTCCTCAGGAATTCGTAGGGGTACGTTCGGTTGCTTATATTGGTACATCCATCGGGCAATTTGTCGGTTGTTTGAGCGGAGTTTGACGCAACGTTCGTCCTCAGATGCGTGATCGCCTGCATTCAAACCGTGTCGCATCATCCAGTCATTGACTCGCGCAATCTGTTCCGTTTCGCTTTCATGGCATGCAATCGAAAATGTGGTGTTGCCATCTTTTCCGTTCGGTGTGTGCGGCGTAATTTGCACGTATCCGTCAGCAAAGAATTTTCCGAGAAACCACGCGGAATCTGCGTTGAGTTGCGGTTGTGACACGCTTGAGCCACTATGATCAGAATTTCGTTTGATTGAAAGCGGCAGAAAATGAGTCGGGACACCATCTATGGGGTGGGTAATAAAAAGAATGCGATCATCTTTTGTAATGTGTTGCGCTTGTTTAAAAACATATCCTCCCCATACATCGGAAAGGACGGCGATGCGATGATTTGGGGTGCATCGAAATACAGTTCCTGACTCCGTTACTAACTCTGCAAGTTGCTGGACACCCTGCGTGACCCATCCCGTGACGGGTTTGTATCCGCTTGCGGTCATCACATCATCGCCCCTTACAACTTCCTCAATCGGAATACTTCCTCGCCTTGTGTGTATACGCGTCCCGGCAGGAAGACAGCGACGAACGCCACCCGCGACGACGCATTCGCCGATCTTGCAGATGATGTCGTGCGCGTCGATGTTGCGGAGCCTCCGTCCTTGGCGTTTCAAAATTCGCTCGCGCGCGAATGAGAGCAATGATCGCAGGGGATCCGGCCCCGACGCCTTGCCACCCATCGTCTTCAATCGCGCACCAGCGGGCCGTATCCGTGTGAAATCAAACTCAATGTCTTTCCCGCCATACCATGTGCGCAGGCCGAGAGTGAGCGCGTCGCACCAGCCTTCTTTTGAGTCGGCGATGACATGCGTTTCCAATTTTTCGCCCCCCTGTTTCTCGATCTGCGGCAGCTGCTGGATGTTCTGGCTCTCTACCGCAAAGCCGACGCCGCAGCCTTGCATGGAGAGGTACATAATCTCGGCGAAATCTTCGAGCTTTGTGGGCGCCGTGTAGGTACAGTTATAGACGCAGGAATTGCATTTGCGCGCAGGATCACCGGAGAATTGCATTGCGCGCATCGAAGGCATGACCTCTTGGCGGAGGATAGCTCCGCGGAGTTCGGCGTATTCTTTTTCAAGTAGCTTGTCGCCAAGGTTCTCGCGCATGAAATTGATATAGCGGTCCACGGTTTCGATCCACGTCTCGCGGCGCTTCTCGCTTGGAATCCAGCGCGCGTAGGTGCGCAGGTACACAAATTCTCCGAGGGGATTGTCCTCGAAATATTTGGCACTCTCTTCTGCGAGCTTCCGCACATGCTCGGGTATGCTCGCGTGGATGGCGCGCGCTTCAGAGCGTTTTGCGCGGTAGAGGATGTACGCTTTTGCCGTCGCAACACAATCCGAAAGCATCAATTGCCGCTCGACTTCGTCCTGGCAGCCTTCGACGGTGGGGAGGAAATTTTTGTAGATCTTCGCGATGCGCAGCATCTCTCCCGCGACTTTATGCGCGACAATCTCGGCTTCCTCGGGAGAGCCTTCGTTCGACGCATGCATGGCTTTCTGAATTGCGCCCATGATCTTATCGAACTCAAACGGGACAATCCGCCCGTCGCGCTTTTGGATTTTTGCGAGGTATTTTGTGTAGACGCGCGTTTGCGCGGCTTTCGTCGTCGGCCGTGACGATGTGGATAACGTTTGCGCATGCGACATAGCGGTGTATATTGATGGTAATCTATGCATTGTACGCATAGATACATATCTATGCGTCAAAAAAAGGTGGGGACAAGTCGGGCACATAAGGAGGTGGGGACCTTTAAGCGTCCTTCGTGGGTAAAAAGCGGGGAAGAGCGCCTCTGCCCCGAGTGCTTCAAGGCGGTGGGCGACAAGAACCGCTACAAGCTCATCTGCATGCTCGGGAAGGAAGAGGGTGGAATGACGGTTTCGACGATGACCAAGGAATTGAAGCTGCGCCAGCCGACGGTGACGCACCATTTGAATACCTTGCGGGAAGTGGATGCGGTCGAGGTGGAGAGCCGCGGGCGTGAGCGCATTTATACACTGAATCGCAGCGCACATTGCTTTGAAGAGTGCCAAATCCCCTACGTATGAACCAGCTCACCGAATTGTGGTCGCTGGTAAACTACCTCATCGTGCAGGGCTTTGGCCTTGTGCTTGCGGGTGCCGTCGCGGTTATCTTTCTCTACGTTGTCTTACGCAAACAGCATTCATTTCGCATTACGATGCTTCTCGGGCTTTTCTTCATCGGCGCGATGCTGTTCTTCTGGTTCCCGGTCGGCGTGCCACAAAATCTGTCGTACCCCTTCGGTCTCACCACGTACGGCCCGGCCGCCGGCCCGACGCTGCCTTTGAAAAATATTTTCCAATTCTTTGCGCATCTCGATTCATTCGAGCGTGTTTCTGACATCGCGCGTGATGCGCGCGACGTACCTCCTCCGACCGGCCGCACGGCGCCTGCCGAAGTAACTATCGAGCTGACGGCACAAGAAGTGCTTGCCGAAATGGCGCCCGGCGTCGTCTTGAATTACTGGACGTTTGACGGGACGGTTCCCGGGCCGATGTTGCGCGTGCGCGAGGGGGATACGGTGCACCTTACGCTTAAGAATGACGAATCGAGCTTGCACATGCACTCGATTGATTTGCATGCCGTGACCGGCCCCGGCGGCGGCGCGACGGTCACGGATGTCATGCCCGGCGAATCGAAAACGGTGGATTTCAAGGCGCTTAACCCCGGCCTCTACATCTACCACTGCGCGCATCCGAATGTCGCAAACCACATGGCGCACGGCATGTACGGACTTATCCTTGTCGAGCCGCTCGAGGGGATGCCACAGGTAGACCGCGAACTCTATGTCGTGCAAGGCGAATTTTACACGGCCGGTGCGCGCGGTACCAAAGGCCTGCAGGTCATCGACGCGGGGAAGATGCTCGATGGTATTCCCGAATATGTCGTCTTTAATGGCCGCACGGGAGCGGTGTCCAAAGACAAAGTGACGGTGAACCAAGGCGAAACAGTGCGCATGTATGTCGGCAACGGCGGCGTGAATCTCGTCTCGTCATTTCACCTCATTGGAGAAATTTTCGACACGGTGTATCCGGAAGCCGCAATGGGTAGCGAGCCGCATAAAAATGTGCAATCGACGCTCGTCCCGGCAGGTGGCGCGACGATAGTAGAATTCACAGCTGACGTGCCGGGCACGTACGTCCTCGTCGATCATGCACTCGCGCGATTGGACAAGGGTGCGTGGGGGACGCTCTCGATTATCGGCTCGGCGCGGCCCGATATTTTCGACGGCGACGCGTCGGGTGACCACGGCGGGCATTAATCGCTATACTCCGAAGGGCGCGGCACGTCGATGCTTGCGGATGCGGGGCTCGCGCCGGCCTTACAATCAGGTACAATGTCGCCATGGAACTTCGGCGCGGCGATACCGATCTCGAGGCTTTGAACCAGGCGCTCAACGACCCGCAGGCTCTTCTCGACTACAAGCGCCCGTATGATGACTACACGCCGGCAGGGCTCCCGCTTTTTTTAGGCACATGTCTTGTGTGGGCGGGGAATACGTTCTACGGCCGCGAGCCGTCGTATTTGAAATTCCGCGCGGTCGAAGTTATTGCGCGCGTGCCGTACCATTCGTGGGCTTCGGCGGTGTACACGATGCTCACGGCAACGTACACCGACGAGACACGGGCGATGCGGCTCTCGGACATCGCGAAATACTCGCGCGTTGCGCAGGACAATGAGACGATGCATGTCGTCGTGATTTCGCAGCTCGCGAAGAGAGAGGGCGAGAAGGCGGGATTTTTCCTCCATACGCTCATCCCAATGCTCTTCGCCTTCTTTTATTTTTGGTGGTCGTACCTCCTCTACCTTGTGAATCCGCGCTATTCGTACGAATTGAATTATCTGTTCGAAAACCATGCGTTTGAACAGTATAGTCGCTTTCTTGAGACGCGCGGCGAGGAACTGAAAAAGAAACCCGTCGAGTGTGAATTCCTGGAATGGTACGGACGTAACCCCCGGAACCAATTTGAATTCTTCCAATCCATCCGCAACGACGAAATCATCCACCGCAACACGTCATTAAAGGAGATCAAGGAGTGAGCTGCGAGGTGGGGGGGGTGGAGCAAGGCCGGACTCTGCGAAGGCGGAAGTTTGACCACAGAATGCGCGACGTAGCCATTGTGGCGCCGTCGAGGCCTGGTATCGTATGGGTACGGTACCAAGCCGCGCGGGGTGTGCGGGTCGAGGTCATGTACCGTTATTGCTAGCTAATAAGCAACCAAATAACGCTATGAGAAAGAACGACGACACGACCCCGGCACCTGAGTCAGCACCGGAGGCAAAGCCGGCAACCGAGCAGGCTTAATTTCTCCCGAGGAAAAGCGCGACTCCCGCCATGGCGGGAGTCGCGCTTTTGCGATACCTGCACTGCGTGGTATCGTAGCGCGGAAATTGGCCCACGGATCTCTTCTGAAAGGACAGTGTCATGCTCTGTTGGATTGGAGGGGCAATCATACTCCCTGTAGCGGCGGTGCTCGTCTTTGGAGCTCGATTCTTCCCGATGCAGTTGACGCAGGAATTTCTGATCAGGAAGGGGCGTGAAGAGAAGGCAGAAGAAATTTTCGGTATCTACTGCGATGTGCGGTGGGTCTGCGTCCACGGCGGCCACGCTTTCGGGACCGCGTCCGCGCTGACGTCTGACGGAGATAAGCGGATATTCCTTCCGCACACAAACATTTCGGACGGAAGCATTGTGACCTTCAGAATAAGGCGAGATGGGGAAGTATTGCATCCGGACATGCCGCTCCTTGGCGGCATAGAGCAGAAATTGAGCATGCGTGTGCAGCCTCCGTAGCAGGTCGCAGACGATCTCTAGGCGAATTGCGGCCGCTCCGAAGGGGGTGGCCGATTCTTTTTGTGCAGGTACAATGATTCCATGAGCATACCGACCCGCGAAGAAGCACAACAACTCCTCGAAGAACACGTCAAAGACGAGTACCAACGGCACCATGCGAAGATGGTCGGGACGGCGGTGGAGGGGTATGCAGAACAATTTGGGGGCGATAAGGATGTATGGTATTTGACCGGGCTTTTACACGACATTGATTTTGAAGAACATCCCGACAAGCATCCGGCGGAATCTTTGAAGTGGTTTAAGGAATGGGGCTACCCGCCCGAATTAATCCAAGCCGTCGAGGCACACGCTTATGGCTACAACGGATTCTCGACAATGCCACAGTCGAAGCTCGACGGCGCCTTAATGGCCTGCGACGAAATGTGTGGCATTTTCTACGCATACCACAAATTAAACCCCATCCCCTACGGACAAATGAGCGCAAAATCCGTGCGCAAACGTTTCGACGAACCACGCTTCGCCGCGAAGATCGAGCGCGCCACCATCACCCGCGGCTGCGAAGCTCTCGGCGTCGACCTCGATACGCATATTGCAAACCTCATCAAATTTTTCGGCGCGGTGTCATTTACATAATTATGACCGATGCGGATTTTATACGAGAAGCGATAGCGGTGTCGAAAGAATCGGCTGCTTCGGGCGGGTATCCAGTGGGCACCGTGATTGTTCATGACGGCAAAATCATTGCGAAAGGATTGAGCGATGGGAAGCGGATGCACGACGGGACCAGTCATGCGGAAACTGCCGCAATCCGCGAGGCATCGAAAGTGCTCGGCAAGAGAAATTTAGACGACGTTGTTATGTATTCGTCGATGGAACCGTGCGTCATGTGTTTTGCGGCGTCATTTTGGGCATATATCCCGCGGGTCGTTTTTGCATGCGGTCGTTCGCGCGTCGGCGTAGATTACTTTGAAGGAAATCACGATATTAATGCTTTGAATGCCGCAAGCAGGAGACATATCGAACTTGTGCACTTTAAAGAACTTGAAGACGAGGCATTTAAAGTTGTTGAAGAATGGGAATCGGGCGGGGCTTCGATTACGTCATAATATGAAAAGAGGCAAAGATTACATCGGGGTTGGTGTGGGGATCATCGTTTTTAACGAC
>ERZ1292623.1502-Hain-H51-01um-R1-1502-length-22412-cov-5_pt1 | contig 22412 bp, 15 predicted proteins | sample MGYA00564398_ERZ1292623 | MGnify/ENA primary metagenome ERZ1292623 (study PRJEB36523, sample SAMEA6512633) | groundwater metagenome | collected 2019-01-07 | study: AquaDiva: Metagenomics assemblies of 32 groundwater samples | reverse complement strand
CCGGCAAAACGGGGCCACCTCGCACCACCTGGCGCACCTCCGACCATTCCAGTGCTCCTGGGCCGTACACTGAGGTAACGACTCGTCCGATAGGCTCTCCGTCTCCAGGTGGATCTTGAGCCGGTCCATGATGTAGCGTTCAGTCTCGCTGTGTTCCCAGAGTGGTAGCTCGACGGTCTCCCACTGCGCTTTGGGGTACCAGCCTGCTTTGCTCTTGTCCTCGAACTGGGCATGCTCGATACCCGGCCGGCTCGAGCGCTCATGCCTGGATGTGTAGCCCTTTTTCTTCGTACAGACCGTACAGTGGTAGGAGCCCAGGGTGCGGTCACGATCCGATTCCGACCAGTCCTTGAAGATCATGCAGATCTGGAGTGTCGTCACTTCAAAGCCATGCTCGCGCCACAGGTAGGCGTAGACCTGTTCTGTGGCTACCCACTCAGGTGAAGGGCCATCTTCATGCCACTTGATCGATTTCCAAACCGAGCAGGTCTTGTAGTTCGTTAGGACTCTGCCTGCGTAGTGGTCGCTCGTGCCTCCTAGCATAACGCGACGGACCTGATCGCCGATCTGGACCTCAAATTCCTTGGTCAATCGCTCTTCCGTGAGGGCATTCGCTTCCGCTTTTAGCTCTAACATCTTGTGAACACCGGACCCAAGCGCAGCCCAAATCTGATCGGCGGGGTCGCAGGCATAGTCGTGACGGGATTTTAGCGCGCGGATCTGGGGCGGGCCCACCAGTTCCGTAGCTGTGATGGCGGCGTATTTCCGCTTCTGACGGGCCAAACCCAAAAGCAGCGCGGTGGGCATGTTGAAGCGATGTGCCTCGGCCTCGAGCCGATCAAACGGCACCATCAATCCATCTGGTGAGAGGAATCCCGTGAGCATGTTATGGATCTCCTGCTCGCAGTTATATGGAAGGCTGGCTCCAGCCTGATCCGGTGTGGACCAGGCTGGAGTCCAGGACAGACCATCATCGCGCATATTCCATAGCCTTACGGAATGCAACCTGCTTGAGTTTGTCCGCATCACCGGAGATTGCGCTCTCGAAGCGCCGTGACAGTCGAGTCTCCATGTCGCGTGCCTGTACTCCGAGCCTGTTGTGGTCTGCGTGCTCTGTGATCGCGTTCCACGCGGACCAGGCGGTGCCGCGTAGACCACTAACTCCGCATCGCTCCGATTCGTAACGTGCCATAATGTCCTGAAGCACTTCGCCACGCCGCTCGATCTTCCGCGCGAAGCTCTTCCTGGCCAGATTGCACTCCAAGTTCGTGACATCTAGCGCCGCTGCCAACGCATCGGCTCCATGCCTAACCTCGATCTCCGAAATGTCGAGCACCGCGTCCAGCACGTCGTTGGCGTAATGCGTTACATCAGGTATCCGGGTAGAGGCCAGAATCCCGGCTTGGTCTCGGAACTCGATGAAGCTATTTGCGGCCAGACCGAGCGTCTGTTTGGCAAAGGCGATCTTCGCCTTCACCGACCCAGTGTGCCGGATGGAGATGCCCTTAGATCGGTCACTACCAGCGGTTCGATAAGTGTTCGCGCAGACGACTCGTACAGTGGTGGGGAATGCGTGCGCGGCTCCAGTGCCGTCATGACAATTGGCGAATAGCACGTAGGGATCGATCTCGTCCCCAGCCGTGACCGAGAAGCGTTGCTCTGGCATACTGGCGAGCATCCAGACTTTCCTGCCGCCATAGATTGACCCGGCCGTTTCGTAATGTGCTCCATATTCACCCAAGACTCCATCCAGGAAATCGAATCCATCCACGTTTTGGATGATCTGGTAGCGGGCGCCCACTTTGCCCAGCATCTGGCCCGTATCGGAACGGACAATTCCAAAGACCTGATCTTGCGTGCGGCGTGTTCCGTCGAACTCGTAGTAAAGCGGCAACTTCTCAGCTCGCCAGTCGAGCGATGCCAGCTTGATCGCCTCGTCGGATGTGGCCGCCTTGTCCACGAGCACGCCCAGGCCGTGCCAGGGCAGCTCTCCAGCGACCATTACCGCCACATTGCTGGTCGATGTGTCCAGGCTGGCGCGTCGCTGCGCTCGCTCGATGATGTCGCGCACAGCCCGATCACGGGCCTCGGGCGTGTTTGCAGACCGAATTTGAGCAATCGCCTGATCGCGCGTGATGCCGTATTCAGAAGCGTCCCAGCCACCGCGGCGTGAAATTGACTCGATTCTACGATTAGCGTCGTCGTCGAAGTCGGGCAGCTCGACGGCTAGCTTATTGATGTCGTGCTGCTCAGAAATCACGCGAGTCCCATCCAGAACCTGATCCAGCAATCCTGTACTCATGTGCGTCCGTCCTTTCACCTACGACTGAGCCCCCGCGTCGTCCGGGCGCCCCGCAAGGAGCTTGATCACAATGCCCAAAAACTGCTCGTTCCACATGAGTGTATGGTAACTGTCTGGCAAGATGTTGTCAAGACGTTCTGCATCGGAATTTTAACGCTAGAAGATTTGGTGTCGGGGCTGGAGCGGCGAGTTCGTCGGCAGCGCGTCACGACCGTTCTTGTCGCGGATCTCGTTTGCACAGCGTCTGTTAGCGCGGGATTTGTGGCGGAGCGACAGATCGCTCCTGAGGTCAGGACTCGTCAGCTAACTGTGCTGAAGGTGTCACGACGGTTTAGGGCAGATTTTTGCCATGGCCACGGTGTCCATTGGGGCGACTGGCGATTTCTATGAGCTTTTTCATCGCCGGCCCGCGTGGCACTCGCTCGCCGCGCTCCCATTTACGCACAGCATCACCGCTTACGCCGACGTGATAGGCCAATTCGGTCGTGGTCCAAACTCTGGACTCACGTAGTTTTCGGATTTCTTCTGGGGTCATTGTTTTCATGTTTTCATTGTAGTAAACCTCGACAAAATGTCAAGCAATTGGCTTGACACACCTAGCTCCTCTGTGTACATTTACCCGAAAAGCTCCAAGGCGGTCGTCGTGGACCCGCTTGTGATGTGGCGGGCCGTGGCGATCTGCCAGGAGGTGCGGCGTGGCACGAGAGAGGGATCCTGATACCACAGACACTCAGTTGCGGACGCGCGATTGGATAGAGGCGGCGATTCGCTACGAGAATCGCGAGGGCACACACACCTACCACGCCTGCGGGTGCGGGCGCGCTTGGTGCCGGTCCATCGCCTGCCCCACGTGCTGGAAGGAACTGCTGGAGCAACTGCAGGTTCAGAAATGACCGCAAACAGCCCACTATATCAACTCAGCCCCGAGCACCTAAATGCCTTGGCCGAGAAGACATGGCTCGATATCCGGCGCGCTGCAATCCCGCAAGTGGAGGCTTTACTGGTTGCGGGCTGGCGCTTTGAGCTTCCGGATAGCCCGGACCCGGAGCCGTGGCAGTGGTACTGGAGACGACCACCACGACGAAAGCGATCGAAAGGCATGCTCTTCAGGAGCACCCAGCAGGCCCATAACGCACTCATCCGGGAAACCGTTACCGCGCCACCATGCCCGCCTCCCGCCTGAGCTCCTCGGCCAGTTCATCGAGACCAACCGGAATATACTGCGCGCCCGGAGCGACCGTCCGAATGCGCTCCGGTAACTGAGTAACCTGGCCCTCGAGATATGACGGTATCCGCGCACCCATGGATCGTAAGCGCGCAAGCGCTTCGGGACCTACTCCCTCTTCGAGCATATCCGCCACCATGTGGTCCCACATGGGCTTGAGTACCTGAAACTGCTCCCAGCGCGACTTCAATATCGGTTCTGGTATGAGTCCTAAGCGGATAGACTCCTGGATTGCCTCGGCGTCCCCGAGGTCGGGACGATCACGCTTGATCATTTCAAGGACTCGCCGGACATCCTCGTCCCCGATCCAGGCTTGCATCGCTTCATGGTCCGGGTCGGCCATGGCGCTAGAGAGCTTCTCGGTGTAGGACCTACCATTGACTGGCTCGCCGTCATCGAGGCTCACCGGAGGCTTCCGAGTCACACCTGTCTCCCTAGGAACTTCTGACCGGCTTGCCCAGGCTATCCCCTCCAGTAACTTCTGGTCCATGCGGCCAAGGGGATCTCCATGGCGCAGCTTCTTCGCTATGTCGGCCGCCGCCTCCTGGGCTCCCCGAAATAGACCGGGCGAGTAGCTGCCGTAGTCTCCGGGATGTTTGACAACTACAGAAGCAAAGTCATCTCCAAGGAGCGCCGCGCCGAGCGATTTGGCGCGCTTCAAAGACTCCAGATCGGGCGCCGCCGCAATCACTTTGGCCGCAGCCTGGTGCAGGCTACCGCGCCCCTGACGTGCCGGCGCGATCTCAGGGTGTTTTGTTATCTCTAGGGCGATCTGCGCAGCCGCATCAGGCCGGATCGGGTCTATGTCGCCCACCCCGAATACAGCCATTCCAAGAACGGATTCTGGATTCGAGAGGTCTGTTGATATTCTCTTAATCACCGCGCGGGCTAGAGCTGGATCGGGATCGATACCAGATATCCTCATGAGCTGTTCGAGGCCTGGCGCGTCCAAGGCAGTCAGAGCCTCAGGTGATCCGACTATTGCGTCGAGCATCGCCTTGGGATCACTGGCCTCAGCCAGACCATACCTTCTGGATAACCGTTGCCAGATCTTGAGGGCGGTTTCAACATCACCAGCCGCGAGTGGCCCGGACAGCGCGTCAACCAGTGAATGTTCTGGGACAAAGGACTCGCCAAAGCTATACTCGCCACGCCTGCGCGATATGTCCTGGTAGGCCGATCCCTCCATGGCGCGCTCGGGGTTGTAGGCGGTTTCCGCGACGGAACCTGGCTTCACCTCTCGGGCCCTCAGCACAGGTCGAATAGGCTGCTCGGGGTACTGCCGGGCAGTCGAGGCCCCGCCGGACTCACTGAGCACGTCGGGATCCACTGTGCGCGACATGATCCGGCCGAGCATGGTACCCCGGAATGAGGTTGGGGTCGGGGTGTTGATCGGGAACTCCTCAAGGAACCTCCGCACGGTGTCACGCCGATTAGCCGTGCTGCGCAACTCAGACGCATAGCTCGCTATAACTTTCTTGGCTTGCTCGTGAGCCAGGTAGGACTCCCACGCCACCGCTACTTTCCTGCGTGCTTCCGCTCGCCATTGGAGCGCCATCTTTCGTTCAGTTTCGGAACGAAAGCGCGATTCGAGGTCCTCAGGGCTGATACTCTCAATGCCACGCAGTATAGAATCGAGCTCCGGACCGGCCCTGGTAATCGGATCCCGACTGGTGCGCTGGGCCCGGAACAACTCATTCAATCGCGAGAAGATAGGACCATAGGGGACTGGGCGATTCGGGTCCGTAACAAAACGCCAGGCTTCTCCGAGGTTTGTGGTGAGATCCGCTTTGGCCTGATCGATACGGCTGCCGCCCAGAATCTTCCCTCTGGGTAGCGGTAAAGCGCCAAGCGGTTCTTGAACCAGCAGATGCCCAGCCACTTCCTCGGCGCGACTCTTCCAATATGTCGGCAATTTGTTCTGGAGTGCCTGCACAAATCGCCGCGTGGTCTCGCCAGTCCCCCCCGCAGCTCGAGCTGTTTCGTAGGTTGCTCGTATCTCAGGATCCTGCAAGGCTGTTTCAGCCACGAAGTCGGCCAGCGCCAACCCTTTCGATGGGAAGTAAATATTCTCGCTCTTGGGATAATCGAGTAGCTCTAGTGTCTCGGCGTGGCGAATCGCCGGATCGACTCGGCCCGGCAGCGGCATGTTCCTAAGCGGTATAGTGGGCACGTCGTACCGTCTGGCCGGCTGCGTGAAATTCGGTCGTGGGCGCGGCGGATTTGGCATTAGGGGTTCTCTGGGAAGAACATGCGCATCACACCCACTGCACTGGGTGGAACGATACTCTCGCGCTTACGGAAATAACCCTCGGCCAACGAAGCCATCACCTCACGCCTCAAATCGTTCATGTTCGACTGGGTAACGGTCATATCAGGCGAGACGGTCCAGTTCGATAAATCGCTACCGCGCCAGAAGTCTTGGTTCTGCTGGATAAAAGCCTTCTGATACTCCACTGCCTCGTACGCTTGTTGGGGATCCAAACCTCTGCGCTGGTAGGCTCCATAGGCCGCACGCCAGTCAGACTTCTGATCAAAGAGGCTGCTTAGATCCTGGGGAGACATCGCACGAAATGCCTGCGCCACGCCGCTACCAAGCTTTCTGGATCCGCCGATTGCGCTGCGTACGCGCGGATCGACCCGCACCCGTGCGCCACCAGGCCCCAAGGGTTCTCGGCTCTCCATGGGGACGGGCGTCCCAGTCTCAACTACGCCGAGCGACGCCCTGCGCAATCGCTCGCCCGACAGTGGACGCAGGGTCGTGGGAACTGGAATGCGCTCCAGTGGCTCAGGCAACTGCGAGGGTTGGTCGCGAGGGGCTGTGAGCGTTCCTTCTCTTAGTCCTCTGGTAGCTGCGATTCCGGGCCACAAGAATCGGTGAGCCTCTGGTACAACCTGAAACCCGTCGAAATCCGGCTCCGCCAACTGCGAACGGACGAAATCCGACCATGACACATCCATGCGCCGCTGAACAGGCCGACCTTCTTCTGATTCCAGATCGATGCGATAGATTCGGGCGTCCTCTGTCCCGCTCATGGTTTCGCCAGACCCTCTCGCCACACGGTAGATATCCATCGACCCACCACGCTTGCGCACACCGATCAAGCTTGATCGTGGCATCTGATCGGGGTCGAGGAATCCTTCCGATCCATGTATCTTCAAAGACTCCAGGGCTCGCACATATATATCTCCCGGATCACGCGCCAGGGTACGTATCTCTTGGGCTTCTTCGGACTGCGCCAACTTATCTATGGCCCCCATAAGATCTCGGAACGTTGTTGGATTTTCTCCTTGTATCCAGCGTGCGGCTAGCGACTCCCGTATCGACGCTGGGCCGAAGATGCCCAAGCCATCGATCAGGGCCTCAGCCTGGTAAGGTAGAATCGCGTGGTCAAGCTCCTGTGGGTCGATGCCGGCCACCAGTTCAGCCAGGTCTATATCGAGCGCGGACACAGACTCAAGCATATCCAGGACCCTATTCGCTCTGGTGCGCTGTATCGCTTTACTGTCTCGGAGCTCCCTGGATACCCCACGCAACTCCATCTCCATTCGGATATGGTGGGCAAGATCGTAGCGCGGCCGGGCTGGCTCTTCAATCGCGACTCGCGCGACCGCCAGGATGCGGTCCATGGTTGGGTCAACGTCGAATCCCGATGGAACAGGCTCGCCACGCCCTATGGCGTCAAGACTCTCGGCCAGCGCTCGGCCCCATGCATCCGGGTTGTCCATGCGATGTCTCAGCGCATACTCAGCCCAGAATACCTCCGGGGCGATATTGGAATCGCCATCCATGAAAGTGCGCAGCACGGCTCGAGCGGCAATGTCTCCGGTCCCCTCTAGGCTTGTCTCCGAGTATCCCATGATGTCGGCATAGTCTGCGCGATAAGGTTCTCTGCGGCCTTTGGGGGGCTGAAACTCCTCCACTCCACGCCTGCGGGGCTCGACTGGCTCCTGATATAGTTCGTGTGCCTGGGCTTTCTCAAGACCTGAAACTTGTGGTCTGGTGGGTTGGCGTAAAAGGGTGCTTCCCTGGCTTTTGCGTAGCTGTTCTACGTATGGGGTCCTGCCACGCGACCCGGCGGGAGGACGCTTCTTGGGTCCGGCCCCTGTAGAAGCGCGCACAAATGGTAACAGGATGTCTAGCGGTGTTGCCATTTTCTCTTCCGGACCTATTCAACCACTCAAGAATTCAACAGAATCTGCGGTAGAACCCACTACCCGGTATCGGATGGCCCTGAAGTTCCATCATCCCATCATTCTACCCTGCCTGACCGCCAGCTGGCGCAGGCAGGTCTTTACTCGAACTCGTCAGCGCTCGGCACCCGGAAGGTTGGGTATAACTCGCCAATTCGGTTATTGGCCTCAAGCCAAAACTCTTTGAGCCACTCCTTTTCCCACTGAGTGGGCCTCACCTGAAATGTTCGCGTTCGCACACTGAGCGGCCTACCGCCGACCGGGAATTCCGGCTTCTCAAACGGAGCGCCCGGCAAATCATCCCGATAGGCCAATTCTGGTAAATGGTGACTCGTCCAATCATCGAGTATTTTAGAGACTTCGAGCTGAAGCTCTAGGTTGGAAAATGAAAGCGCCGGCGGAACTTGACCAACAGCCTGGAACTGTTCCGCCCATCGTTCTGCGAACCTGCCTGCAGAATCGGCTATATAGTTCTTGAGTTTAGTTGGCGCATAGGCCGCCCACGCCCAAGGGCCATCTTGTGGCGTCGGCGCCGCCTGGGAAGCCGCACGTTGCATTTCGTAGAAAGCCGAGCGCTCGACAGACTGCCCACCCAGCACGTCGGGGACGTAGGGTTTGGGCGTGATTGGAGATAAATCAGCAATGCGCACGGGCCCCGGAGTTTGAAGCACTTCCAGAACACGCCTGAGCTCCTGGGCATCCTTAATGGCAGTGCGTGCCAGTGCGGCGAAATAGGCCCGCTCCTGTTGGCTAAAGTCTCTCTCGAGAAGCTGGTTTGGCTGGACACCAGGCTCAGGGAATCTCGGCGGTCTACCGTAGGATTCCTCGGGTGTTCGACCGCTCGCTGAGATATAGGGAAGCCCGAACAGCGCCCTGGCGCTGCGAGAAACACCCTTGCCCATACCAGTGCCTTCGAGCGCCGTCTGAACTGGCCTCCGATCGCCACCTAAGCCAAACATACGACGCACAGGCCCAGACCCCATGCCAATCAGGGCCGAGCTCCCCACTGTAAAGTCCTGGAGAAAGGCGGCAAGTTCCCACCATACGTTCGGGTTATCCGGTCGCCCTTCGCCTAGCAGATCAAAGGCGCTGCCTGGCAATAAACTGGCATCAAGTGAGTGACTGAAATCACGCCCAATGATCGCCCAGAGCCCGAAGTACAAAGCCTGCGCAGATTCCTTGTTGCCAGCAAAATCCTCGAGCATGTTGGCGTAGGTGTAGTCTTTGCCTCCCACCGTACCCAAGGTGACGGTCGACACCCCACGCGAGACGACATTTGCCGGACGCGCCAATTGGCTCAACCCACCCAGCGCGATCCGGTTGGCCCAGTAACGGCCCAGGAACGCCCACGAGGCGGAAAGCTCAGGGGATGTGCGATTGCCGGACAACAGGTCGGCCGGGGCACGTATCAGCTCCATGAGCGCCTTGGCATGCACACTACCTATCCTGGCTGCCTGCTTCCAGGCTGGTTGTCGGTAGGTAAATATAAGCTGACCAGTCGTTGGGAGCTGATTAAAGAGCGACAATTCATAGCCCGGCCACCTCAGATACATCGACCCCAAGAGAGCAGCCTTGGCCTGATGCTCCAGACTACCTCCCAGGGGTATCCACTGATCATCGAGCCGGCGCATCGTCTCATCATAAGTCCAGTCTGCCATCGCCTTATCGAAATAGACCGCGCCGGAACCAAACACTCCCTCGGCCTCTTTTTGGCGTAACGTACGATAACTCACTACTGGAAGGCCTCTTGGAATCCGGTTGTCGTTGATCTCGCGCAACCGCTTCGTCCTTGACAGCTCAAGGTTGTTCCACTCGGCCATCTGCTGAGCAAATGCCTGGTTGGGAGTCAGCTTCGGGTATCGCTCGATCAGTCCATCCCGATCGAAATGGACCAGCATATCCGGCCGGCGACCCAATCGGATCTGATGCTCGGTTACCAGTTGCAAGGCGTGGCGGCTCGCCTTGTTGGTCATGTACCTATGCCCTGTGAGGGCGACGTTAGTAATGCGGCTAGCAGACCCCGGAAACCGAGGGTCGGCCGGAGATCCCACTCCGTAGGCATCCGCGAATGCCACCATGTACGCGCGTCCCACACCGGATCGCTCGAGGTTCGCCACATTCGGGAGGTATCCATATCCGGTCTCGGGAATGACCTGGATGAGCACTTCCATCTCGCGGGCCAGATTGGACATGGGTGAAGTCAGGCCGGTGACGTGCTGATAGCCTGTCACCAGTCTCGCGGCGCGTCCCACCGGATCCTGGATCGGACCAATACCAAACGCGCTCAAGCCGCTATTAATCACCCCATTGATTGTCTGCGCAATCTGCCCATGCCCTTCATAACCCTGGACAGAACCCCGCAAGATCCTCCAGAGCTTGAGCGCATCTTCTTGGGTAATAGCATCGGTTTCCACTGCATGTTCCAGGCCTCTTTTGATGCGTCGCAACGGCTCTTCGATATCCGTGCGATAATTGCGTTCGATGAGGTAGTTGGCCAGTTGCTCAATACCTAGAGTTGGATCATCTACCCAGGCGGGATGTTCCCCAGAATAGAAATTCTTTGGCTCTGCAGTTCCCAAAGCGGGTATCTCGCGCAGATTTGATTTGTACGGACTAACCTGATACTTAACATCAGGATCAAGCGTATAGGTGCGATTGAGACTGTCGCGCTTCATTTTCGCACCCGAATAAGTCTTGGCCGTCACGAAAGCCGGGGTGCCGCTAGGCCTTTCCCCCTTTCCAACGAATTCCACTACATACCCGCCCTGCGCGCGTGGGCGCTGGTCTACCGCCACTGGTTTGGGTCCTCGACCCAGGACGCGCCAAACGTCAAATTCCAATCGCGTCAGTTCGTCGATTATGTCATTGACGGCCGGATTGTTGGAACTACCAACCAGTCTGCCATTCCAGCGGTCAAGCACTTCGCGCTGCTCGTCCGGTGACAGACGCTTGAACGCCCTACGTGTGACGATCACCGTACTGTCCAGGAACTTGTTACTCGTTACGCGCGTGTTCTCAGCCTTATCGAAACCCGACGCACTTATGATGGGCTCGCCGCCCATTTCGCCTTCCGCCAGGCGCGCGCCTGGGAGCAGGTCGCGGAGCTGCGGACCGCCCACAGACGACAGCTTATTGGCTTGCTGGCGCGCAAGCTTCTCCATGAATCCCCATGGAGTCTCAAATGGTCTAGCTACAGCAGAGCGTCCAGAGGCTGGCAGGGGCCCTATGGGCAGGTCAAACCGTGGCGGTACGATCACTGTCCCTGCATGCTCTATGGGACGCACCGGAGGCACAGGCGGACGTACCGGAGTTCTGGGAGGTCCGGGCATGGTCTACTCGCTTTCCGGATCGCGCGTCGCTTCCCGCATGCGCAGGATGTCCACCGAAGTGGGAGCAATCAGCTCAGCAGCGTACCCGGCTACGTTCGGGTGACTGGTTACGGGATTGCGCAGGAACCGACTCATAATCGGGAGGCGTGTGATACTGAGCGATAGCCCGCTCAAGGCCAATTGGTCTGGCGTCATCGGCAAGGCGTGCATGGCTTGCGCTCCGGCGATCCCCGCAGCCACCGCCTTGTAACCGCGCATGGCCGCCGAGGCGGCGCCCACCGGCGCCAGGAAGTTTATCGCAGTCAGCGGAACCATCTCCGTCCATGCCGAGATATTCTCAGGACGGCTGCGCATGTATCTCGCCGCACGCTGAATCTTGGCCGGATCGAGGTTGTCCGATCCAAAGGCGTCATCGAGCATGCGACCCAGTTCCCGTACAGATTCCTTGTGCGCCTCTCCGTACCTCACGGGCGGCTTGGACCCGAATAAAAGCGTGTTGAAAGGCGCGCCTAGCTTCTGGGGTATTCTGTGAAGCGCGGCACGCCGCTCTTCAATGTCAGCCTCGCGCTCGTGCAGCGTAAACACATCACCCGCGGTGGACCCCCAAGATAGCGGGAAGGCGGTGGCCTCTGTGTAAGGGGTCATGAACTTCGTCGCCGCCCCGACCGTATCCCGAAATGGGCCAGGCTGCATGGCGCGCATGGGGGCAATCCATTTCTTGGGATCGATACCCCGTTTACGCGCCGCGTCCGCCGCCAAGGCGTCGAAATTGTGATCAAGCCCCGCCTGCCAGCGCCGGAAATCAAACCACGTACTTCCTCCGGCTAGCTCAATACCCTGCGAGAGGTCTTGGGCCAATCGCCCGATTCCTTCACCAATTACCGGATCGACCTTATGGATACGCCGCGCCGCGCCAGCGAGCACGCGCGGATCGAGCATGATACGCTCGGGATCGCCCTGATTATGTCCGTAGAACTCACGTATCCGTTCACTGGCGGACTCTTGTGAATCCGTATCAAGGGCGCGCGCGACTACGAACTCGGCAAGGCCGCGCAGGAGTTCTTCGGACCCATCGTCAATGCGCGAACCTAAACGCATAACCCAGTAAGATTCGGCCGCGCGCTGGCGGACAAACGAATCATCCTGTGACCAACTGCGCTCTACAGACAGAAGCTCGCTGGCCACCTCCGTATCGCCCAACTGCGCGTAAAGCCGCACGCCATCACGGAGTGCTGTGGCGATATCTGTGTTGGCCACGGCGTCACCCGGCACATCCTCGACAATGAGTTCTAGTGCCCGCCTGGCATTCAGTTGTATCGTACGGATCTGGCGGAGCCTATCCAGGATCATGCGCTCGCCCGATTTGGGTGAGCCTTCTGGCGTAACAACCCACCAGGCCGGTTCGATTCCGTATCGCTCGGAGTAGGAGCGAACTTCATGCAGGTGCTTCCATCGCACATCCCGGAGCATGCCCAGCTCCATTTGCTCGAGCTCTTGGCGTACTTCCGGATCAATCTGCTCACCGTCTATGAGCATTATTCCCGGCCAAATCCCTTGGCTGCTGTACCTTCCCCCGCCACCTATAAGCTCTCCGATGGGATCGGTATGTGTCGGCACGGACCCCGAGTACCGAGACCGAATAGGGTCAGAGATGAGGGACGGGCTCAGGATGGGATCGGGCATGTCATCCTTACCTTCCGCTGACTTTCCGTTTACTTTCCGACCTTCTCCAGCACCGTTCTCTTGGGCGGACGTTTGTGAATAATGGGGATTGGTCTAAAAGGCAATCCGAACAGGTCATCTCTAGCCCCCGCACCACCCAGGGAATCCATAATCTCACTGTCGGGCGGTTCGGGTGGAAGTGGATAGCGATCTCCAAATCGGCGGTCAAAGTCGCGCAACCCCTGCTCCCCGAGATCCTTGAGATCCACATTGATGCGCGCTATCGAGCCGTCGGGACGCTCCCCATAGATGATCCCCGACCAGCGGTCGTACGCCCCCACCGGCTCAGTGGGATCAATGCGCACGCTCATGTCCACGAGATCCTGCAGTTCTTGCTGGAGCGTGCCTTCGGCCACAGCGCTTCGCTTGGCCGACACATCCCGGAGCCGAACATGGACCTGCATGCAATATTGATCTCCAAGTGGCGCACGGGCTGGTATGCCCACAACCGCAGTATCCCCATCGATGATGTATATCGCCTCACAGGGCAATACTTCACCGCGTCGCCGCAAGACTTCCGAGTCGGCCGACGCCTCGAGCGCACTAGGAGTGGCCCCCGCCAGTTCGATACGCTTGATCGGATACGTACCGGGATCGATAGTGGCCCTTGCTTTAGGTGGCGCAGGGACCGATGTTTTCGCCGGAGTCGGACCGGGCGCCGCTTGAGTGCTAGTGGGCCTGACTGGCGGCTTGGGTGGCACAGCAGTCACCTTGGGGCGAGGCGGCACGGCACTCTTCGGTTGTTCAACCTCGGGCTGCCGGCCCAGAATCCAGTCAATGAAAGATCGCTTCGGTGGAGCGGGTTGAACAGTCGGCTCCGCTGCTTTTTCCGGGGCGGCTGGCGGCGCGACTGGTTTGGGTACAGTTTGCGTGCGCCTCACGTCCTCCAGCCACCTGACGAGTTCATAAGCTATGCTAGCCGACGTTTTGGCTTCCCCGGCCGTGATAAAGCTCTTATCTTTAGGAGCCGGCAAGACCCATCCGTCATGCGGGTCTAGGAGCGGCTCCAGTCCCACGAGCATATTCTCCGGGGTGGGGTACTGACCGGCCTTGGCCGTGGCCCGCATGCGATCAAAATCTGCAAGCTTGAACTCGCCCAGATCGCTGACCCCAAGCAGTGCGGGTGTCAGCCCCATCGCCTCGAACATGCGCCGCTTGGCGTCCTTGAGTCGCTCCGCGTCTGGTATGTAGTTCCGGTTGTCCCGGCCGTAATAGATCTTGCGCTCAGCCTCGGCCGCTTCACCCAAAGCTCTGACTACAGACAGCCACGCCACAGGATCCTCAGGATTCGCGGCGAACGCATGGGCCCGTACAAGTGCTTGGAACGCCGCCTTCTCGTCCCCGGACATGTAAGGCGTACTGGGCATGCGCGATTGGAACTCTTCGCGCGCTTTCGCCACTCCACCTTCGACTCGCCCAACCAGTTCGTCCGTGACAGCTGGACGCTCAGGTTCTGGCGTAGGCTCGGGACGCTGCCGGACGCTACCCGGTAGGCCAATGGTCCGTTCCTCGCCCGTGTGGGGATCGACTAGATCGACCGAATCCAGTCCTTGACGAGCGGCCTGGCGCAAGCGATCGCGGTTGGTTTCCAGTACACGCTCATAACCTACGAGCCACAGAGCGAGTTCGCGCTGCGCACCCAGAAGATTCGCACGCCGCTCTGCCAGCTCGGGGTCCTGAATGTCTGTCCCCATGGCGCTCAGGACTTGCCGGATGAACTTGATTCGCCGCTGGTACTCGCGGGCCTGTACGTCGGATCCCGCGTAGAGTTCGTGGAGTATCGCGTCTTGATCGACAGGAAGTGGAACGGGGGGTGGTCCTGTCTGCGCCGCCCCGCCTGCCCCGCCTGCTGCCTCCCCAGGAGGCTGGGCCCTCCCCGCAATACCTCCTAGTTGCGTAGCGGCGCGCCGGAAATACCCGGCCATCGTCGAGAGTTTCCGAATCGCACGGGCCTGGGCCTGGGCGTCTAACTGGCCCGACTCAAGCGCCTTTGATTCCTGGATAAGCTGGGCCAGCGTAGCGGGCGCTTTGTCTGATCGCATACGCCTGCGATACTCGGTTTCGATTCCCGCCAGATCCACGCGCTCACCTCGTGCGCGCGCTTCCAACTGGTCCGCGAGCCGGCCCAGATGCTCGGCAAGGCCGGCAGGATCATCCGCATCAAGGCCCGCCGCCACCATATCGAGCATGCCACTTTCGATGTCATCCTTGGACATGATCTGAGTAAAATCGCCACCTGGCGCGCGAACCGCCTGGGCGGCGAATTCGAAGATCATGGCGCTTCGCATCGAGCCTTTCTCTCTAGCGTGATAGGACATTTCCGACTGCACTTTATCTGACGCACTGGCAAGGAATTTGGCGTAGCGGTTGATGTTACCTCGCCAGTGTGTAGTCAACTCACTTCTCATCACTATATCGGCGACGGCGCTATAGTCCTTAGTGCCGATTCCCTTCACAAGCGGCCACTGTTGGTCAACCTGGAGTCCCTGATCGGCCGCGCGCACACCAAGTTCCGCAGCCAGGCTTCCCTGGACACCAGTAGCGCGGTAACGCAGGGAGTTGAGGACTGCGCTATGGGCGCGCGGATCTTGTACACCGCGCGGCTCCGTCCAGACCGATGTGGGGCTGCGGTCGCTCAAAAGCGCCACTGCGTCCTTCGCGGAGATCTGCATGAGCGCTTTCTCGATCTCCTGCGCGGGGGCTGCCGAGCGCGCGGCGGCGCGTAGCGACTGCTTCTGGATCGCGCGCGGGTCCGGGCCATTGCCCTTACGGCGCGCCTGGCCCACAAAGACACTCAGTAGCTCTCCAAACCCGAGCATTATCTTGCTCCCGGTATTAAAGGACGCACCTTTAAGGCGCGCCTTACCAGCTCGTCATCGCGCATGTTCACGACTTGTTCGTCGTCCTGCCAGATTCCCCTACCTGCCAGGCCATGCCGGGCCAGGTCGTCGAGGAATCTGCGTGCGGCAATACGGCCTTTGTGTTGCTGGGTGGCGGCTTTGGACGTGACAGCCTTGGCATCACGGGTGTAGGCAGTTATTCTGTGCTGCAACTCCAGTCCGAGCTTCTTGACTTCCTCTTGGGTATTCACGTTCTCGGGGCGGAACTCGACCGTAATACCCGGAAAGCGAGAGGTGATCTCGGCCAGTTTGCGCGCGCTGACGACCTGGCTACCCGTTTTCAGTGCTGTCCCGCGCCGACCATAACTCGATGTTGCCGTAGCGTTCTGGATGTCTCGGATGGCCAACTTCTTCCTGAGATCAAGCTCATCTTTCATAGCCTGCGATGTTGGCGCCACGGGCGCAGCGGGCTGCGGTTTTATGGCATCCAGCAGATCCTTGGGTACACTCCCTCCATGGCCAAACTGGAGGTATCCAAGGCGGAACTGGTAGTATCCTTCCATCTCCTCCTGCGCTGTACCGAGCCGCGTTGCTGGTGGATCTTTGCGCGCCTCGGCCTCATGGAAGGATTCCACGTATACCTTGGCCGGTCCGGGAATGTCCTGCTCGGCGAGCCTCCCGAACTTGACGGACCCTTTGTGCGGAAACCTGTTAAACAAGTGACTCTTGAGGCGCTCGTGGAACCTGCGCAACTCCAGCTCATTGTCGGCCTGCAGGTAAGCCCATGATAAGGCCTTGGCCCGCGCCACGTCGGCATCATCGTGCTCAGTAATCGTTCCCGCTGGCGGTGCCTTGAAGTCCACGTCACGTAGCACATCAATATAGAGCTGACGCGAGCTCGTGGCTCGCATGAGTTCAAGCGTTCTTACCAGATCCCCCAGTACCGATCGCTCGTCGAGTCCCGAGTCGTTAAATAGACTGACCAGTATGTCAATCTCATCTCTTGAGAGCTCTTGGAGCACCTGTGCCTTAACGTCCTGTCCCTCGCGTGTATTGGAAGGCGTCTCGACATAGCGCGCAAGTTCTTCGAACAGCCTGTCGCCGTGAGGAATACTACCCCAATTTTCTCTATCGCGTATGCGATCAAGGGCTCGTCTAGCTTCGTTGGGCACACTAATCTCCCGCACTTTGGGGACGGTCCGCACATCCTTAGGGCGAAACGACGGCTTGTCTGGAAACTCTGTGCCGGAATCGGCCACATTAATCTCCCAGGAAAATGCCGAGACTCTCTGTGCGCGGACGGCGATTCGTCGGTTTCTTGGGCGGTATGGGAGGTTTAGGTTTAGGCAACTGCCTGAACGCACCCGGACCCAGTAAATTACCGATTGCCGGTCCTTCTTGGCCCCTAAACCACGAGACCTGGCTACAGTGGCCGGGTAGATAGCTTCCGATTCCCGACGCGCGAGCGTGACAGGCGTTCAAATACGTGCGACCATCGCATCCGCAGACGGGACTCCAGTCGTCTGGGCATGGACCGAGATCGGGAGGCGGTGGCGAGTAGCATGCCATGGGCGTTTAATGGTTGATTTGTCACATCCGCTGAATCCACTCGGGATGCTCTCGCTCCAGACGGTTCAGGTAGTCGTGCACCTCGCTATAGCACTCTCGGCAGCCCAGAATTTTACCCGTGTGCGGCTTCAGGTAGTGCATCACGCGAACCTGAGCATCCATCGTGGCGTAGGTGTGTAACCCGATCCGCTGGATCGATTCGTAAATCGAGATCTGGTGCTGGAGAATGAACGCCAGCAGAACTATCTGCAGACCGAACACAGCATAGGCAAACAATCGGTTGAGCATTTGACTTATTGGGTTCTCAATTCGTTCAATTGAACAATTCAACACATCAACGATTCAACCTCTTGGATCCGGCCGGCAGGGGCGCAAACACTCCCGGCGGAACGACAGCGCAGAACTTCTTGCCGTCCGCGTCCTCATAGGCCTGGCCACCGATCTCCGAGCAGAGACTGTCGTCGATCTCGCTCCGCGCCCCGTTACCTGGGCATGGGCACCATTTCACATCGCTCCTAACAGGCTCGGGCGGCGGGCCCGGTGGAAGCATGACTTCCGGCTCTGGGATCTCGGGTCCTGGATGCATCTGTCCCATATCCATCATGGGGTCTGGTCTGGGCATCGGCGCGGCGCCCATCGGTGGACCTGGCATTGGCGCGGGCGGCATGCCCATTCCATAAGGGTTGGCGTTCATTTCGTGCGGCATGGCTAGCTTCCTCTATACAAAGGGAGAACCATAGAGACTAGTTAGAGTCTGCGCTCTTGCGGTGGCGTATTGGACCACCAAGCTGGAGGAGGCCCACCCGTGTAAGGAATAAACCCCTCTGGAAGCCCGAATACCCCACCAATAGGACCGTGTCTCATGAGGCTGGTTCCACGCGACTGACCAACCGATATCCTCGGTGAGCTGAAATCGGGCAAATCAGGCAGCGTACGGCCTGGACTACCGGATAAGATCGGATTGGCGACTGGCGCCTGTGGTGTTGGGCAAACCCATCCCTCGGTCGTGCAAGCCGCGGAGCCATTGGGGCATTTGAGAGGCGGCCACGAGCACGGGCTGGTCGGCGGCACATATACTGATTGCAGATTTGGTCTCGGCGCGGTCCGTTGGGGGCCTGGCGACTGACCACTGACCGATAACTCTGGCCGGATGGCTCCTTGTTCCGTTCCTGTCCTTGGCCCTGAACCCGGTACAAAGGCCAGGTCTTCTGGATCAATGGACCATGGCATACCCTTAGGACAAGCGGGAATCCAGTCGCTCGCCGAAGGGCACTTCATAGACAAAGTCGAGCAGTCTATCGGCGGAAAATTGGGATTTTGTGGGCCACCACAACAGGGGTGTAAGAGCGGTCGCGCACGATCCATCGCGTCTCTGCAGCTCTTTAGTTTGTCGTCGTCTAAACTGGCACAGTAATACATCTTCCGTGAGTCAGGGCATAGTATAGGGTTCTGTCTGGGGTGGCCACCCCGACAGAAAATCGCCTCGCCCGCCGAGAGACATGGCCCGAGCCCGAACAATTTCGGAGGTCCGGGCACGCCAGGTGGTCGCGGATTGCGCCATCGCGGGCTACCCATTGGAACTTTCGTCCTGGGACCTCGAGGTGTAAGTGGATATGGGACAAATGTCGCCACAATCAAATCTCCACTGACTAATGTCCACGACTAATGGCCAGCATACACTGCTGGACCGGCATTCCTATTAGCTTACGACAGCACGATCTCGGCTTCCACCTTGTCCAATGAGGCTTTGCGGGCGTCCTCGGCAGCCTGGGTCGCTTCGTAGGCACGGACGCAGTCTTTCCAGAACCTATAAGTGACTTGATCGAAGAACTGGGCCTTGGTCTGAGGGTTTGGCTGGCCGTTTATGGTGTCCTGATAACCATTCTGGTACACCACGCCGTCAAGCACACGGCTTACCTGCGCGTTGGGGATTGTGTAGGTTCTTTGTGCCATAACGGTTACGCCTCACGCATGATCATATAGGATCCGGCGAACAGGTTGGCCAGGATCGGGCTCCCACACGACGCAAGTGCGTAGTTCTCGACTGCCATGTTACCCAACTTTCTCCAGTTCCAGATAGCTGCCCTGCTGCACCGTGCTCGCGTTGACGGCGTCCGCGACGTTCTGCGCCCACTGGACGAGGAATGTTCCGGCTGCGTTGATCTCGACCGTTCCCTCGATGGTGACAAAGTTGTCGCCCGCACCAAGCCCTGCACCGACGCTTGAGCCGAGGGACGACACGCGGGCGAGTCCGCTTATAACGTTCGTCGTGTCGTCGAAGATCGAAATCTGGGCCTTCATGCTCGTGATGGTCGCCGTACCAGAGAGAGCCAACTTGATGCCCGCTGTCGTGCTCAAGGAAGTGTGGAATATGAAGCAGCGCAACCGATACTTGGTGGAGGCCACCACTGAGACGCTCAAGTGGTCGTCATTCTGGAGCGTCGTCGAGTTCGTGACGCTCTCATCGGCTGTCTTGTACGCCTCCAAAATATTAGTGGACGCAAGAAATAGGCTCATTACACGAGGAACCTCCAGCGAGCGGTTGTCGAATCGTACAATAAAATTGCACGCTCATCGGCTGCGACAGTTACGCTCGTGCCGGTCCCGGTAATGATCCGGTTGGCGGCGAGAGAGGAAGCGTCCTGATTGGTCAGAACGATGTCAAACGATCCCACGTTGAGGATAACCAGCAGGCGACCCTGCAAGCCATTGGCGATGCCAGTGATGTTTCTCGAAGCATCTGACGACAAACGCCACACTGTCGCCCTGTTTGTCGCCGTTAATTCGGGGTTGTAATCGTTCTGGTTGGCAGTGATCTGGGCTGGAGAAGTGTCAACAAGGCTAAACCTCCCATCAATCGCCACCTCGTCATCCGATGCGTCCAGCAGCAGGCAGCTCGTCTTGTTATCCCCCTCCACCCGCAAGTCCCTATCCGACCCGTCCTCGTTTAGCACGATCGACGCGGAACGGAAGTCGGCTATGACGCCAGCGGTCGTGGTCCCAACCTGGACGGCGTCTAGCCCGGCGTCACAGACGAAGAGGTTGGTGGCCGTATCGCCTTCGATGCGGGTGTCCATGTCAACCCCGCCCTCATTGACAACCACTGCGTCCGGATCAAAGCGTAGTGTTTCAACTTCGGTTGCCACACTAAAGGTAGTAAAGATCATCCTTCCTTTGCGGGTAGCGTCCGCCGGATCTACCCATACACCATCAATGAAAGACAGATCGCGGTAGTTGGTAGTGCTACTTCCTGCCTGGAAGATAAGGCGGCCCCCGAAACCAGCAAGGGGGACGGATAATGGATGGGCCTTGATGCGGATTGAATTGATGGTACCCGAATTTCCAGCCTTGTAGGCCCGCAAATCGAGAGCGGGCGACGTGGGATCATTGTGTGTAACGAGAACGCTCTCAAGCGTAACTAATTCAATGCTGCCGTCTGATTTGCCAAAGATTCCGTGGTTATCATTAAAGGCATCCGTCATGGGAGTGGCCACGAACGAGAACCCGCGACCGTCTCGTGAAAATATAATGTTTCCTGTACCTGCAACTCTAATGGTTCCTTGGTCAACGGTTGTTCCGTCAACCGCAAAGAACGCAACGCCGGCGGACGACTCACACTGGATCATGTTTCCAGTCTGTGATGCGGCGGCGCGAACAACGATACCCTTGTCGCTCGCCGTTGTGACATGCACTCCAAGCACTGAAGTCAGGTCCGTTGCGCTGCCGACTAGCACAGTCTCAGCACTAGCAGATACTAGCAGCATGTTCGCGTTGGCGTCCGACTCAACCCGAAAATCCACAGCCGATCCCTGCTCATTAAAGATGGCAGCGCCATTTGCTCCGAGGACAATATCAGCGCTGGCTGCGGACGTGCCGCCCAGGAGGAGCTGGTTGGCCGAGTCGTCCCAGAATAAGTTGGCGTTGTCCTCGGTATAGACTCCGCCTGATCCCGCGAAGACCACGGAGCCCTGCGTGAAAGTGATAGTGGTTCCCGTACCCCCGGAACTGGTCGCAATTGGCGTGGAAATGGCGATGGTGAACTTCTGGCTGGCCTGAGACCCCGTAAGGCCCGTCCCGATATCCAGTCTCAGAACCCCTAAGGTTATAAGCTCAAGCGGACCAGTGGTGTTACCCTCGAGGCGCGCTTGCGCTATTAACCCATCGCGACACGACATGAGGTTATGCCCCTCTCTCGTCCGTTTAGGTAGTATTGTACTCGGACCTGCCTGTCGCGGCGACGCAGGCAGGCCCGCCTGCCGCGACGGCGCAGGCAGTACAACCTACATGAGAGGGGGCGCTATATGGCGGGTGTATACTTCACATGCCAGCCTGGAGAAATTACCACAGGTACAGCAGCCAAAACTCTTCTCCAGATCATTGCGCCAACCAACCAAAGGCTATTGCTCGAACATATCTGGATCGACTTCAAGGGCATCGTCGGCACCGACGCGCCAATCCTGGTGGATATCCTCATCCAGACGACAGCTGGTACGATGATCAGCCTCACGCCCCAGAAGTGGAACGCGAACGACGACGAGACCCTGCAAGTCACGGCCCAACACACCGCCACAGCCGAACCCACTGCGGGCGCTGTCAAGATGAGCCGCGAGGTCCATCCCCAGGCCGGTTTTGACTGGGGCTATCCCGGCAACCCACGGCCCTTAGTCATTCCTGGCGGTACGCGATTGGGTATTCGAGTCACGGCAGGCGTGACCACATCGGCCGTCCCTGGCGTGCTTGGACACGAGTAACAGTCCATGGCCACCCAAGGGCCACTCTCACCCGGCACAGTCGTCAACGACACCGGTGTCGGCACCGTCGCCTGGTCCAGTCCCGGCAACGCCACAGCGTCCGACAACGTGCGCGCCAGTGCCTCAGTTCCGACCACCGCCAGCTCGAATTACCTCAAAGCCACCAATTTCGGGTTCACCCTTCCAGCTGGCGCGATAATCAATGGAATCAAGCTCGAGATCGAGAAGCAGGCGGTGTCTCTAGATGTTTTAGATAACCGGATACGCCTGGTGAAGGGTGGCGTGATCGGAACCGTGGACCGCAACAACGGCTCCGCTTGGCCGGGCACAGATACATACGTAACGCACGGCAGTTCCAGCGACCTCTGGGGCGACACCTGGACCGCTTCCGACATCAACGATACAGGATTCGGCTTTGCGGCGTCTTGCACGAACAACGACGCGATTACCATTAGCTGCCTGATCGATCACGGCCGCATC
>ERZ1292623.1501-Hain-H51-01um-R1-1501-length-22421-cov-5_pt1 | contig 22421 bp, 21 predicted proteins | sample MGYA00564398_ERZ1292623 | MGnify/ENA primary metagenome ERZ1292623 (study PRJEB36523, sample SAMEA6512633) | groundwater metagenome | collected 2019-01-07 | study: AquaDiva: Metagenomics assemblies of 32 groundwater samples | reverse complement strand
AAGATATTTGGGTTTAGATCAAGTCCCGCTACAACGTCCTCGGAGACCGTAATCGCATCATTAACGCTCACATTCTGGTCGGCAACCGGTATCGTATAAGTAACAACTAATTTAGGGTCAGAGGTTGTATCTGCTGTATCAGCTGTACGCCACGCTAAATAATGCGCAGCACTATTTGTCCAAGTTGGCGCTGTCTCGGCTACATCATAATTAGCATTTCTTGCGCCAAACTTTGAAATACTTGTTTTAGATATATTCCCTATACCCGTGGCATTAAAAGTAAAACCGTTGTATCCAGTCGTTGAAAAATTAGCATAAGTTATTGCCGTATCACATTGAGCCACTGCTTGTACCTGCGAATAATCGCCTACTGCAATGGAGTTATTGGCGGCAGGTGTTGAGGTGTATACATTAACATTAGGGGCTATTGCTGTCGCCTCATCATCCTTAAAAAAACCATACAAGGATAAAACTGCAGCAGAGATAGTCGCATCAGCAGTTAAGGTAGATGTATCAAATAAACAAATATAACGAGATAAAGTAGTCCATTCATCGGTAACATTACTCGCGACTATCCGAATATAAAAATCTACTTGGTCAACATATGCAACGGTTCCTTCTGCCGCAGCTATTTTTGCTGCCCACGATTTACTTAATCCTTCTCTAACATCTCCATCCATAGGACTATTCGCTCCTGCCGCAGGATAAGCCGTCAAGGTTGCAAATCCAAAACCATATTCGGGCATAAATCTATCCAGCCAAACCAAATCCATATAGTGAAGCAACCACCACATAGGCTTGAAAGTGTAGTAAAGCCTTTTGGCAAACTTAGGGTGGGTACGGAAATCGGTCTTTCTTTCCAGATACCATTTCTTTCCCTTTCTGAAACGCCTATCCCCGAAAGAAAAAGAGTTTGGGGCGATAGCGGTAATTCTAGTTTCTAAGGGGCAATCATATTTTCTTATTCTTAAAACCCATCTGAACCATCTTTTGGTTAAAGGTGAATTAAGAAGCCAAAGTAAACGCTTCTGGTGTTTATTAAACCAAGCAGGCGAGAATGCCAAGAACGGACCCGTATTCTTTTTCATATAAAGGGAATTATACTACTAATTCCCCACTTTTTCACTTACTCCTATATCTTCCGAAACCTGAATTTCTAAGGTTTCGGGTTCTTTTTCTTTGGATTTCTTTTTAAAATCCGAGTTCTTTGGGGTCTTTAAGGGGGAATTGTCTTCCATTTTCATCAATATGCTTTACAAAGATATTCGTGTCGACGAGGAACGGATATTTCATCTCTTGATACTTCGGCCAACCTGCTTTTTTGAAGAATTCTTCCTTCATTACTCGCTCACACCAAGCCAAATCCGAAGTCCCTACAAGAATATGATAGCCTCCTGATTCAGGATCTTGCCAAGCTTTTTCAGGTGTCTGGAACACCCGGCGCGTTGTTTGGCCATTAATAATATACTCCGGGCTTTCTTTCCACATCGCTTTCAAAATTGAACTGTGAATAAGCGTAAAGCCGGTTGGAATTCCATCTACCCAGACTTTATCTCCCATCTTCCAGTCTTTGAAATAGGAATTGCCGCGACCGCGATAAAGAATTGGTTCAGGTGGATCGGATTTCGTGAAATATAACCCAGAGACAACCGGAATTTTGCCGTCTAGCATATATTGATTAACTCTTATAAAAGCATCGGGCGGTAAAACATTGTCCGATTCGATTAAAAGCAACCACTGAAAATCTTTTTCTATCGCGGTTCTCACGATTAAGTTCTGCGCGTCGGCGACCAGGTACTTCATTGGAGCGTAAGTCGAAATCCATTGTATAGCGTCCGTAGCAGACCAATTAGTTGGGATAACTTGCCCAAAACGCGCCAGAACCCATTCCATCCTGACACTGCCCGTTGAAGGCGTGCCGATTAAAATGCGGTTTTGCCATTGACCTTTATTTTCAAGAATCTGGTTATTCTCGGGTTTGACGAATTTCTTTTTATTCATAGTTTTCATTTTAGAAAATCCTTTAATTGTTCTCTTGTATTATTTATCTTCCCATATTTCTTATGAAATTCTCGGTGAGCTTTTTCCGAAAAAGTAATTCCGTTATCGATGGCAAATCTTAATTCAGGAAATTGGGCGAAATTTTTAATATGATGGGGATGTAGTTTCCCGCCTCTTGTACCGTATTTCTGACAAGTCCAATTATCTCTTTCAAAAACAGATTCTCTCCACAATCTGTATTCTAATCTTTTTCTAATGCCACGATTTATGGGGTTAATTCCCCCTTTCCAATTAGAACCATTTTCCCCTAATTGAACTAAACTTTTCTTTTTTAATGTTTTTAATGAGTGTTTTTTCCCACCGAATCTTATGCTTTTTAAGAACTTTTCAGGTTGAGGCCGACAAACCCTGGAACAAAATTGACGGTTTTGTTTCTTATAATACTTTCCACAATTATCGCAATTTCTTTTATTAATTTTAGGCATAATGTTTTTTATTATCCCAATGATAAGAAGGGTCGTCTTTTCTTTTTTCTAAAACAACTTCCATATTGCCGTTTTGGCTCCAGGAGCTAAAAGTAATCTTCCATGGAGCGGGTTCGTATATGCGATATAATCCCCCTCCTGCTTCCAACGGGTCAAAATAAGCCCAAGTCGCTTCATTACAAGGATTACAATGCGTGGGGTCTTGATTCATGCCAAAAGAACCTGCATAGGGAACGGCAATCATAAACTGCCCACCGTATTTCAGTATGCGCCACACCTCGTCCATAAATTTTATGAATATGCCACCGTGAGGCTCAATATGTTCAACTAAGTGAGATGCCATCGCCATTGACGCGCAATCATCAGGCAATGGCCAAGGAAATTTCTCAAGATCTTGAACTATATCAACTCCGGGAAGTTTTCTATTATCTAAACCTACAAAACCATGTTGTTTAGTGGCTCCGCATCCTAGATCTAATTTTATGCCCTGATTGTATTTCTTCAAAAGAAATGCAATTTCATCTTTTTGTTTCATCTTTTTATTTTAGCTAAATCTTATTTGATAAGTTACATTAACGTTTTGATTTGTATTTGCAGAACTCGAAGTAAACGTATTGCCCGCGAATAAAGTTCCACCAGATGAAGTATTAAAGAGTCCAACATTTGAAAGATTAGCTGCAGCGCTTAAGAATGATGCAGAACTTGCGAACGCAGCCGTAAATTGAACCGTTTTTGAGGCAACAGTAGATGGAGAAACAGTTTTTCTTTGAGTCGAAGACATTATCTCGCCAGCAAGAGTCGTGTCAATTGCCGCCGGTGCTCCACCGGTTCCCAGCGCTACGTGAGAAACTGTTTTACTGCCAGCCATTCCGCCTAAAGTCTGCGCGAGATACTGTTCGAAACCAAGATTCGTAACCTGATTCTTTCTCCAACCAGAATCACCAACGATTCCCTTCCCGTCTTCGGTAATCTGAACCCTGAAAAATCCTCTTACTTTAATTGTGTCTTTTGTTTTACTCATAGTTATATTATAGCAAATTATTCTAATACAAGATATGCCACGGCGTTTGTGCCAACGACCTTTACGTGCATACCCTTCGTAAATTTATGGCAAGCTTCTATGCACTTTGAGCCTCCAGAGGTATGGGCACGAGCAAATAATACAACTTCTCCGGAAGCATTGCCATCTCGAATTTTAATGGTAGCGTTAGCTGCGCTCGGAGTAAGCGTTATATGTTTAAGTATTACTTGTTGAGTAGTGGGAATAGTTTGTTTCCCTACTGTCCCGCTGACTGCTACTTCTAATAACATGTTTTTATTATATCATATTTCGTTTTCCTAACACAAGTTCGGCCTTTTTTAGAACTTGCGCATAAACCTCAAAAGTTTTTAGGGCGTTATTTTGTATCCAATAATCCTTAATCCATTCTCTGTTTTTTTTGATCATTTCATCTCTTACAGATGGATGTTCTATTAAATACTTAATGCCATTATACCATTCATCAAAACCGTCAACAAGAGATACCATGGCCCCTAATTTAGCCGCTTCCCTATAAGGCACAATAGCAGAAGCAACCACTGGAATGCCAGCAGCCGCGTATTCTTTGATTTTAAGGTCTGATTTGCAGTTTCCGAAGGAATTGTCTATAACTGGCGCTAAAGCGATGTCCCATCCCTTTCCCGCCATAATAATAGGATAATTATCCTGTCCCTCGCCCGGGAAATGATGCAATTCGCCCTCATACCCGCAATGAGGGCAACTAGCGGAGAATTCTTGAAAAGGGAAGACTCCGGCCAGCTCTTGACGCGTCATACCAATCGTCTCAAAAATAATTTTACTCTTACCTTCTTTTACCAGCCTGTGGATAACTCTTGAAACCATCTTCAAATCATCTCCGTGAGCGTTGCCGCCGGCCCAGCCTATCCTAATCTTCCCGTCATTTCTTTTTACTATTGGATTAGACCATTTTTCTTCGTCAAGATAATTCGGCACCACATAAATTGTAGGATTATAAGCAAAGTATTCACGGGCTAATTGAGGAGTGGAGACAGTGAGCGCAAAAGCGGTCTTCGCCGTTTCCATGGCGCGATAAATATAAAGCGTTGAAGGATTCCAGGCCGGATAGCCAGCCAAATTATGAGGAGAAACATGCTGGATAAAATCATCAAATTCAACAATATAAGGAATCTTATTTTTTAATAGGAATTGCGCGATGTTGGATCCATTCACGCTTCCCACTTCTTGCAGGATAACGAGATCGGCCCATAAAAGTTGCTCGGTAGTCGGGGTTCGTAATACAGTCTGCGTATCCGCGAGCCCCATTCGTTTTATAAAGTTCGCTGGTTGTTCACAACGATAATAGCCGCAACCTCCCTGATCGCGAGCCACGAATAATATTTTAGGAATTTTTATCATGTTTTTATGGAATCAAATATTAATTCAAAATGCTGCTTAAGTAGAATAATTTCGCCCTGGGGGTTCATAATATCGCTGTACCAAATATGGGTCTTGTCTTCGGTAAATCCAGCTTCGTTAAAATAACGAACTAAATTCTCCCTATCAATATTAGTTGGATGAGTAAAATTAGTATTTAAATCGTCAATATTCAAATCCCCGCCCACAAATCCCCTGGCTAAATATTCAAAGTCATCAACTATCACAAAGAGTTTCATTCCGGTCTTCAGGCACTTTCTCCAGTTCTGGAGCGCCGGCACAATCTCGTTCATAAATAAGTGGTCCAATACGTGAAAGGAATAAATTTCGTCAATACTGTCTTCCTTGAAAGTAAGATTTTTAAGGTCCATAACTATATCAACCTCGGGACCGGGCTGGTTCCAAACCGTGTAAGCGCCTTTTATTATCTTTTTAGGAGAGAGTTCAATTATCATTTTTTTATTTTAATTCAAACCATATGGTTTATTTTCTAGAGAAAAACCCTTATGCCGATCAGCCCATTTTATTAATTTATTACCAAAATCGGACAACATATCTCCTTTTACCGCTTTGCCTTTTCGTTTACGCCACTTATCGCTGTATTTTGGCCAATATTTAATATAGTATTCACAGGTTTTTTCCCACTGTTCTACATTAAAGCCCTTACTAAAGTGCTTAATGTCTCCGTGTATCGGTATCTCGCCATCTGGTGGCAGTGTTACTTCTCTTTGATCCGGCAATGAATAACGAAGATAGGGCGAATTCCTGAAAAAAAAGATAATAGTGCGATATTCGGGCCCAACCCACTGGCGCGTTTGATATGACTCTGTCACATCCAAAGGAGTTATATACACGTCATAAAGCCGGCAGGCAATCGCTTTAACATGCTTTTGCTCAAATAACTCGTAAGCTGTAAAATTGTGAATTTGTTCGTCTGCGTCCATATATACAAACCAATCCTCCGGTCCAGCAACTTGTTGCGCTCGCGCGAGCACAGTCTGCCTGTTCATCCATTCCGCCTTTTCTCTGTCTGGATCCCAGAAATCGCCCAAAATCACTTCTTTTACGGCAGGATGAGCGCGGCAAATTTCAACCGTTTTATCGGTAGAAACATCATCATAAATATAAATTCCGCCGGTGCAAAAAGACTGCCAATTATCAAGCGTATCTTTTATGATATGGGACTCGTTCCGCACTTTCATTAAACCGAATATTTTAGGAGTTTTAAGCAACATCTTTTTGTCTTTTATATTTTTTCATCGGCGGCTCTATAACACGCGTAATATTTTGTCCCAGCAAATCACGCGCTATTCGCACAAACGACTCCGCGGCCACAACCGCATTATGTTCTCTTTTAATATAATTTATTCCCCAGTCAATTGTTTTCTGGTTATAGAACTTATCAATTTCTACAATTAATTCTTCTGCCGTTAAATACTTATCATCGTTATTTCTTCCAGAGAAATTAAATTTCCTAATTTCATCAATACTTCCTTGGTGAATCACTCCACCGGTTCCCCACCGACCATGAACTATTCCCAGTCGGCCAGCTGCTACGCCCTCTAATACGCTTCGGCCCATACCAATTACTACATCAGCGTCCTGAACGGCTTTCACCGTATCAAATGTTTGAACAAAATTCATTCCCACCGCCGTAAGTTTCGCGCCGTAATGTTTCGCCACAGTCCTTATTATTTCAACTTCTGGGTCGTGAGCGCTATGATAATTGGAATTAAATAAAAATTGTTTTGGAGTCTTTGATACCTTTTTTTTAGGATAATACCGATTAGTATCAATAAAATTCCTAATGATTGTCGCATCAATATTATAATCTCTTTGTAATTTATCACACACTTCCTCGGAGACCGCTATGAATTGATTAACACCTGATTCAAGCTCGGGGTGCTCCGGCGCCCAAACTTCCTGGCCGTTTTCTTTTTGAAAGTGAATAATGCCGTGAATAGTGGAAATAATCGGAGTCTTAGGAAATTGCTCGCGTAAAATTCTCACAATATGATTATGATTTGCGATAATCACGTCATAGTTATGGTCAGGTTCTTCTCCAAAGACAAAAGAAAAAGGCTTTACCCCAGAGGTAGAAATTTGATTAAAAGAAGAAATACCTTCCTTGTCTAGTTCCTCGGAAATAATTCCTAATTCGGGACTAAAACATTGAACCTTATGGCCAAGTTTTTTGAGTTGAATCGCTAGCGTGTAAGCCCACGATTCGCTCCCAGCCAACATAGATAAGGAGTTATTTGCTAAAAGTATCTTTAATTGTGTCATCTTTTTCATTCATTTTCACATCAGAGGGCGTTTCACAAGCCCACCCTCTGTCTAAAGACGAATTAGAGCTGGACGTAAGCGCAATAATTCACATTACCGCTCTTTGTTGCTTTCAAGTAAATGTTTGTACTCGTCCCGGCGGAAGCCTGTGACAAGAAAACATATCTTCCAGCAACAACGTCCGCGTGCGAAGCTTTCGTTGAAACTACAACGAATTTTGGCGCTGTACCAAGGCCATGAGCGACTGCGACTACACCGCTCAAAAGACCCGAAATGGTCCCCGAGAGGAAGGCCGCAAATATCTTGGCTGATGTAACCGCTCTGGCGCTAATTGCGCCTTTACGAATCGCATTAGCAAGGATATTCGTATTACCAACAGCGCTAACACCGAGCTTTGCAGACGTTACCGCCCGCGCGCTAATAGCACCGGCGCGAATCGCATTGACAGCAATATTAGTGTTCTGTACGGCAGAGACACCAAGTTTGGCCGAGATGACTGATGCGGCAGCAAGCTTAACGCTTGTTACCGCATCAGTACCAAGTTTCGCGGAAGTGATTGCCCCAGCAGCGACATCAGCCGCGATGACCGTCCCATCAGCAATATGTGCTGATGTAACGGCACCAGAGTTGATGTTAGCTCCGTAAACTTTCGCGCCCTTAGAAAACGCTGGGATATAACCTGAAATTGCATTACCACGTGAAGCCATAGTTTTATTTTGTTTTTGTTTATTTTAAGTATGGTTTAAACCATCCCACTAAAATTAAAGCTGGACTATTGCTTCAAGTTAAAGTGGTAAGCAGCAGCTTCACCATTTCTCACTTCCATGGTGTATTCACCAACAACCTGCCAATCATTGGAATCGCCTGTCTTACCTAACATTTCAAGAAAGAAGGCGCGTCCTTTAAGCGGAAGAATCTTTACTTTTGAGGAAGCAAATACAACCGCTACGTCATTCGGACACCATCTATCCACCACGACGCGAAGGTTAATACCAAGATCGGAAACAAACTCTTCAACCGTATAACCCGCTCTTCGGGCGTCAAGAGTTGAGCGTCTGAATTCTTGATCAAAAGTAGAAATTTTCTGTTTCTGGACACCACCTACCAACACCATGTCCGGGATTAAACCATCATCCCAGCAAGCCTTAATCATAGTGTTAAGGACAGAAGGTGTAAGGGTTTCGGCTGTACCAACATTATTAGTAGTAGTTGGGATGAAGCCGACAAACTCAATAAGACCTCCCATTGTGCCGTAAGTTGAAGCGCCTACATCGTTCGGAGCTCTCACACCCATAATAGCCGTGCGGTCAAGTTCTCTTTTCAACTCACGAAGACGAAGATCAATTTGGTAGTCGTCTTCAGCGGAAACTCCCGCCATATCAATCGCTCGAAGTGTACCTGTAATTTTAACACCTTTCGAAAAGATTTGAGTGAAATTATGAACTAAAGTGCGAGCTTTACTCTCATCTGCCGGACCCGCCATACCTTGCGGTCGGGGATTAGCGATGATTTCCCACGTGGCCGCTGCCGCATGAGTTTGCGCTGAAGTGCCGCCATAACCACGAGTTACCGTAGCCGAGGTGCCGCTAACAGCCGTAACCTGAACAACCTCGGTTTTGCCCGAAAGTTGGTTCTTCAAAATAGTGCCAGCCGTAATCTTTGAACGAGTGATATGAGAAGCGCTCAAACGAAGATTCGTCCCAGAGGTTGTACCCAGCGCCTGTTGCGCCGCTGTACCGCCTGACTGAAGCGCGGTCGTTGCGTTCAATGCGTCCTCAACCCACGAGTGTTTTGTTTGAGTAGCGACTTCATTGCTGATGCCTATCATCGAAACAAAATCCGTGTCATCCAAAAGAATTGCGGAAAGCACTTCTGAAAGATCTAATTTATAAACAGCTGACTGATCAAAGGAAGCTGCCTGTGTCGGATCTATAAGTGCCATTAATTTATTTTATTTTTTTATTATCCACGAGACTTTTGCTTCATTGCGTTTCTCAAGACTGCTCTTGAGCGAGCAACTCCGGTTAATTTGGAAACATCTTCCTCTTCAATCGAGGATGGGGGCGTTGGGGCTCCCGCGCTCACGCTTGGGGGTGTCTCATGTCCGGTAGGATTTGCGACTCGACCGCCGCCCTGACCGGGAATTTGAACTAATGATGGGATCGAAAGTCCAGCAACTTGTTCCCTGACAAAATCTTCTATATCCAATAACGCCTCTTCGACATTATCGGCTTCACTTAACATTGCTGGATTTTTTATAATCAACGCTCTTGTTGACGCTGGCAAAGCCTTGAATTCTTCTTTATCAAGAAGATCGCGAACTTTGAGCGTCACTTCTGCGCGATATGCCCTACGATCGGAATCAGCTCTAGCATCCTGTTCTTGCCGAAGTTGTTCGACTACTTCAGGATCGTTAGAACTTTCTCCATTCGTCGTTCGAGGTAGGGGATTTCTTTTACGAAATTCCGCTCTTTTATCAAACGACAACGATCTCGCTTTAGCACGCTGAAGTTCGGCAAACTCCTTCGTGGAGATAGTCACTGTTCCTTCTGGCTGATTCCCCTGTCCCGGATTTGTAACGGGCGGGGTAACAGGCGAAGGTGTGCCTGATCCCTGCGGAACGTTACCAAGGGGGGCCGCCGTAGCGGGGGTGATTGGTTTTTCCATATGCTCATTGTAATTCAAAATTTAAATTATAGCTACTAAGGCTGTGGATAACTTAGTAGGAATAACTCCCCTACCCTTTTCCCACATATCTTTATTATTATCAGCTACCGTTCCTAAAAATAGATGACTTGGGTTAACGCACTTACGATTATCACATTTGTGAAGAACACAAAGTCCTTTAGGAATCTTTCCGAAATGGATCGTCCAAGAAACGCGATGAGCTTTTATTGAGTGCCCTTCCCCTTTTTTTCTTATAGATCGTGGGATAGAGAAACTACCATATCCTTTTCCTAATTCACTTGCTGTCCATATCCAACAATAATCCGTTTTTTTAACTTTTGACCAAAATCTTTCTTCCATATTAATTCAAGAACAAATCAATTTTCTTGGCTCCCCTAACGTTCTCAATTCTCACGTCCAATTCTTCTCCGATAAGAGTAGACAAATTTAATAATTCTCCAAAACGTTCGGTCCCGCCTCCACAGTCCCTTTTTTGAAGTTTGAGTCTACCTAAAGCGTCTTTAATAACAATATCAAACTTAACGCCGGGAACATCGGCTAAGGAATGGATCCATCCAATTTTCGCGCCTTGCGCGATAAACTTCCCTCCATTTTCGCGAGACTCGGAATCAAACTTTATTGACGGTAATTCTGTTGTGGATATCGGTTTCATAGTTATTGTGATAACGAACTTATAATCGGTTCATCTAATTGTAATGCCATCCACCTAAAAAAGCCATATTTAAAGATTTCTGGTATAAAAGTCATAATAAAGAGCAAAACTATTAAAATACAAAACGCAGATTTAATTATTTTCATTTATAAATTCTTGATTCAAATTTAACTTGACCTTCGGGAGACAACGACTCAAATCTTCTTTCAGTGGCCGACCTTTCAAACCTATCGTACGATTGATTGCCAGGCTCAATATTTTCTCCCTGCGCTTCCCATTTATCCACAATCGCATTAGCTTCATCGTCCTTGCCCGCGTTTCTTAACTCCGCCACTTTTCTTTTGGCTTGATTTACTTCGTAACCATAATTAGTAACATCGGTTTTAAGTTTAGATGCTTCAACTTTAGATTCAGTAGGCATACCCATCAGACGCCAAAAGAGATCGTGGAAATAAACCGGCTGGGGTTCCATGACATCTCCGCGTTCCCCAATAATATTAAATCTCCCTTGAGCGTCCACCGGACCCTTGCTATATGACCTCCAAAAAGCTTGCCAATTTTTCAAATCCACTCCACCTGGATAAACAAAAGTTTTTACCGTCCTCATTATCGCGTCTTGATTATTATCAATCGCCTCGGAATTATCCATTGATTGCTTTTTCATGCCTTGTATTAGGTCCATCCCCAATTGAATGGACGGCGGCCAGCTTGTGCTAGTAGTTGGTCCCAGAAAAACCGACCTTGTAAAATCAAATCCGGTCGCTTGTTGAACCGATTGAACGACGGCGGCCGAAGAGGTGTAGTATCTTATTAATTTATCAAACTGCCCAGTCCGAATCCATCTTCCTATATTATGAGTAAAATGAATATTCCATTTCGCCAAGAATGTGGCAATATGACCGGCCTCGCCAAATGTTAAACGTCCGCCTTCACCTCTGCCATAGGGGAAATTAGTTTCATTGATATTATTCCGCGCCATTTCTTCAAAAGCGCCCTTTGTGTCTTTAGTTAATAATAGGCCGCGAACTCTGTTGGCTATAATAGGGCTCATGCCATTCAAGTCTAGTTTCTTTTCGGCCTGCGCCCAAGTTGTTTTGCCTTCGTTATAAAGTTTTACGGCATTTTCAAATCGTAATTTCGTATAAACAAACGCCTTGAAACGCCCGAGGTTATCGGAAATAGACTGCGGTTTTAATAAAGCTCCCGCCACGCTTTTTACGGTTCCCTCCACTGTCCCGAGATCCGCGCCGTACGTGCCAACTGCCTCGTTATAAAATCCCGAATCCTTAAATTCTTTCCATAACGCGCTTTTCCCGGAAACAAGTTTCGCCACTTCCGCATTGACTTGAAACCAATTCTCTCCGCCGAATTGCGTTAAAAGCAGCACTTCATTGGTAAGCAAATTTCTCGTCCAAGTGCCGGGGCTGTCCAAAGCGTTCACGTAGAAATAACTAAAAGACGCTTGATTAACTCTTCTTCCGAGATCGGGCGGAAGATTACGATTTAACTTTTGATTCAAAGCGTTGGAAAATTCATCAAGAAATTTTTCAAATCCGCCCTGATAACCAAGCATCTCGTTTATCGTGGAAGCGTAAAAATTTTTAAAGTCAACGGGAACTTTGGGCTCTACGTCAGTTTTGATGCGATCTACCGCCGGCTTCACGAATTTAGCGTAAGTCCCGCCGCGCGCGTATCCCTGCATTAACTTCATGGCGTCATCTTCAAAAACAAACGCGCCACCCTCTTTTTTTTGTTTAGCCGCGAACTCACCGACATTGCCGATTTCAGCGCGAGTATCTCTTTTATATTTCGGGATAATCCCGCCGATATTCGGCACGTCAGGCTCGTAGTAGCCCGCTTCATTTTTTCTATGAATTTCTTTCGGAACATTAAGCGCGGGACTGATTTCTTCATAAAATTTAGAAATCTCATCGTTGATTCTCAACAAATCGGATTTTATCTGTGGAGATAATTTTGGATTATTGGTTATCGCGCCCGAATCTCCTCTGCGGTGCGCGTCTATCAATCTTCTATATTCAATATTTTTCGGTTTGGCGTATTCCCCCCATATTTCAGCGATCTTTCCTTGATAAGCGCTTTGCGTGGTGCGTTGAGCCCTTAAAGCATTTACCAAATCAATCCGCGCGTCTTCCATCGGCACGCCGGTTCTTCTCTGAACGGATTCTACCCAGCTATAAGCTGGAGATACTCTTTGACCGATATATCTAGTCCATAAACTAGCTGCGCCTCCCGCGGAAAATTCTCCAAGTTTATTAGCCGATGATAAGTTTTTTGCCACATTGATATATTCGGCGTTTGTCAAGTCGCCTACAACTGATTTCCCGGTAAATATCCTGACTAAAGCATCCTGGACCGCCGGCTCAATGCCATTCATCCGGCCAATATTGGAAAGATTTTCAACTTGATTTCTGGTAATGGGGACATCCTCAAACCCCTTGAGTGGCGCATCGGGAAATGGTTTTATAGAAGTATCGCCAGTTACTGTATTATAGAAGTCGGTGAGTTGGGATTTGGTATATACCTTACTCCCATCTTCTAAGATAATCGGGTTTTTTGTATCTAAACCCAATCTTTGTAACTGTCCTTCTACTAAATTTACTGAACCGTCAGCGTTCCTCCTAAAGTTCTTTAACTCAAAATCAGGTGGAACTTTTATACCAACAACGCTTTTTGAACCAAAACCTTTTCCAATAAGTTCATCGGTTTTGCCTTGTTCAACTAAAAATCCTGCTGATGGTTTCTGTATCTTCTTTTCAAATCCATCCACCGCCTTACTATCAAAAATAAATGTAACTCCTTTCTTTCCACCTTGCCCCAAAGCAAGTTCAGGTGTGTTACTTAGATATACTGTTTGAGGATATTGTTTGCCACTTGCTCCGATTTCTCCAATTATGCCCTCTGCGTTAGCTAAATTAGTTTCGTGATAAAGATACTTTCCATAATTATCTAATGGAACTGGTGTTACTGTATGGGTATTAAAAATAGTCCTTTTAGGAATTGTCCCAGTTTTTTCCGCAAATAAATCATTTTTCACAAACTCCTCCGCACTCTTATACTTACGGGCTTCTTGGGCGAGGGGTTGAGTTACTTTCGGAGCGATTTCAGTCGCTTTCGGTGCCTCAACATTCACGATCGTAGATTCTAATTTCTTCTCCGGTCCTTTCATCCCGCGCACAAATTCCTGATCCGCAATACTAATTTTCTTTTTTACCCAAGAAACTCCAGCTTGAATCGGTCCCTGTATTTGGACAACAGAAATTTCAACTTTCCCCGCTCCTGCCGGAGTAATTCTGGTAAAAATTCTACCGCCAGATACTTTATAATTGTCACGCAAGAATGACTCCGTAGTCGTATCATGCGAAAGATAAATAGAAGCAGGGCCGTCTTTCGGCGCGACGCCCGCTTCTTTAGCTAATTTCTCTTTTGATTTAGTCAGAGCTTCTTGGATAGGAGCGGTTTGCGCGACTGTTTCGCCCGGCGCCAATCTCTTGGGAGGCTTCGCAAGAGATTGAACCGCAGTCTTCAACCCAATACCAACAGATCCCCTGATTACAAAGTTAGCGCCTGCCTGAAGATATCCCCAAGCCGTTGCCACGGAATCGTTCCAGCCAAGATCCTTAGCTACTTTATATTGTTCGTAACCAGCGGACCATATAGGATCTGACACAAAAATCGGTTTTTCTTCTTCAGACTTGGCAAGTTTTTCAAGAGATAATGTCCCTTCAACAACGGGCCGAACAACGCCGGTCGCGAAAGAAGGAATAGACTTAAGAACGAACTCGGGCAATCCTAAAACCATTTTAGCGCCAGCCTCAACGGTTTGTTCGCCCACGTGACTCGCCTTATCGGCAAACGTCATTTTATCCCAAGTATACATATCGGGAAATTTCATTCCAAAAGAACTGCCCAGTTGTTGAGGGAGAAAATTAAGATATGGATGTTCTGACTTTTTAATTAAGTATTCCGCGGATCCCACCACACCGCCGAACTTTTTTATCTGCGCCGCTTCACTAATATCAGGTTGAGTTCTTACCGGAGTTTCCGGAGTGGCGTAAGGAGACGGGGAAATTTTAAATCCGCCTTCTGATTTAGGCACGCCAGGCGTCTGCGGCGGCTGTTCGGCCATCTTAAAGTAATTTTTATACGGATTAAAAGCATCAATAAAGGGTTGTGCTACGGCAGTAACAGGATTAGTCTGATTCTTTTCCTGTTCAGCTAAAGCCCCCGGAGTGGACTTCATCCTCTCTGCGTAATTATCAGATAGATTTTTATAAAAATCGTCAGAAAGAAATGCCATATTTATTGACCGCCGAAAATGCGGCTTAATACGCCCTTGCCGACATTAAGGGCTTTTTCCGCGTACCCGCCAATCGTTTGGGATACTCTTTCTATCGGAGATGGAGTTCGGCTGGTTCCCGTAGGAACGGGTACTGAAGAAACTCGTTGCGGGCCAAAAGGCGTCGCTGGGGTCTGTAGTGAAGTATTGGGAGCAACAGACGGAGAAATGGGAAGGCTAAAACTTTTGGTTAAATCATTCGTTTTAACTGTTTTGGCAATAACCCCGCTCATCAATTCATTCGGCAGATTAGTCATTAAATCATCATCATTTATTTGAAGCTGTTCTTTGGTTGCGCCAATATTCCTTACATATGTTCCATTATCCTGTTGCTGATAAAAAGAATCGCCGGCTTGAATCCATTCTCCGGGCCGGGAGTATTTTTGAGTTTTCACATTCACCGGGTCAAGATAAGAATACTCGCTTACCGCTTTAGTTGTTCCTCTTGAACCGATGGTCTGTTGTTGCGATTCATCGATTAAAGTATTTTCTTTCATTGTTCCGTCAGGACCGGGACGAAGTATATTTGAAGCGGAATACGTCTTATCTCCAAGACGGAAAAGATTTTTATCTTTTTGAGTTCCCACCACGGCGTTAACTTTGCCGGCCACAGAGAATCCGCCCAACACGCCATTGGTCGACAAGAATCCCGATTTCGGCCCTCCGCGGGAAATTTCCATATTCCTTATCTCCCCATGAGAATTCGTTTCAATATTTAAAGTAAAATCAGATTCAGGAGGCTGCTCCGCGGCATAACTTTGGGACGCTTGAAGCGCGTCTTTAGTATCCTTCCATTCATTATATGTTTTATCTAATTCCATCTGTTGCTGGCTGGAATCACTGCCAGCAGCCTCAAGATTGGAAACTATCTCTTGCAGACGGAACATCTTGGCTTCCGTCACTCCCAATTTCCCTTGTAGAAAAGTTTGAGGATCGTTGCCATAACCGAGAATAAGTTTCTTATTTTCATTATCAATCTCGCGGTTCATTCTGCTCACGTCTCCAGCTTCGGAAAGAGTATTGGTTTTCTTTTCCTGCTCATATTGAGAAATTTTTACAAGCACATCTGAACGTTGCTTGGAAGAAAGCCCCGGATGAGAATAAATCTGCTGCGCCTGATTTTTTAATAGATCATAATCCCCAGGAGAAAGTTTCCCGTCTGATTCTAATTGATTCTTTTTAATATCAAGTTGGTCTATAAGAAAACCATAATCTTGGTTGGTTCTAGACTTCATTCCTATTCCTGAAAAATCAAATGCTGGCATTGGTTTTATTTTACACCTAAAAGTTTATTTATCGCAGAAAGCGTCTGCGGGCCTAATCGACCAAGCCCAGTTGAGAGCGGATCTCCCGTAGAAACAATTCCTTGAGCTGTCTGAAATTTTTTCAAAGCTTTTTGAGTCAAAGGACCGAAGTAATCAGTTTCAAACCCAGGAGCTCCCGACCCGGTCTCCGCCACTTTATATCCTTGAGCATTCAAGAATTTCTGAAGTTCTTTTACTTGAGGATCGGTCGCTCCTAAATCAAATTGTTTTGTAAATAAGGTCGCGGGAGTTGGAGTAGTGGAAGCTGGAGTCGCGGATGTTTGATTCTGCTGAGTCGGCAAAGGCGCTACTATAGGAGGAGGCGGAGCAACCGGAAGAGTCGTTGCGGGAACAGTTGTCCTTGTTTCCGGACCAAAAGATTCGCCAAACGCAGCGGTCGCGGTTTCTTCCGCGATTTGTTCAACCGGCTTCGTAAGAGCTTGGCTTGGAGAAAGCAAGCTCCCGGCACCCATAGAAATTGCTTTATTCACTGCCTGTTCGATTGTGATATTTGGATCATAGTTTGGATTATTTGGATCTAAGAATTGTTTCGCGGTTTGAAGAGTAGAATCCACTTGGGAACTCTTTAACGCGGTCGCGCTTGAAATAACTTTACTGAACGCCTCATCAACATTCACCCCGATACTTTTCAAAGAGTTAAGTTTTGCGGTAGCAGATGATAAATCATAATCCGCGTTAAATTTATTAACTGCATTAGAAGCTAAGAAATCGACTCCTAATTGAATAGAATCTTGTTTAGTAGAATTAACTTTAAATTGATAATTCACGAGTTCGGGCCGAACAAGAAGAGAATCATATTCCATCGAAATTCTTTTTATATCATCAGTCATTAAACCATTCTGCGAATTCTTTACCTTAATCTCGGTATTTTTTTCGGAATTAAACCTCGAAAAGAACCCCGATTCGCTATTATCAGCCAAGAACGAATCACGCTTAAACTTCCAAAATTCTTGAGAAGAAGCGTAGGTCACGTCTCCGATTTTTACCGGGCCAGTAGAAGGAGACGAAGAAATTTTATTATTATAAGAATCGAGTAAAGCCGCGGCCGAAGCGTAGCCGGTCACGGTCGATACGGCAAAATTCTTAATATCCTTATCAATGGAATTTTCAAAAAGAGCTTTTTGGAGCGCCTGGATCTGGAGGTCATAGCCAGAGGCTAATTCAAGATTATTAGCCAAAAGAGCCTTATTCTTTTCGGTAGTAATACGCGAGAGTTGAGTATTAATAATAGATTCAGTTTTATCTTTTAGGGCGTAATCGGTCTGATTCTGTAAAAGAGACTTGGTAAGCGTGAATTTTTCGGATTCTTTCTGGTCAAGGGCCTTGCCGATAGAAAGCCGAACATCCGGGCTCTTTGCTGAAACCAACTGATCATTCAACCAATTAATCACAGAATCAATCGAAGTAATGCCGGAAGAAACGTCTGCTACTTTTCCAAGATATTCTTCAGAAAATTTTTGCTGGACAACACGTTCGTTTAAGGCTGTGATTTCCGCCCGGATTTTTTTCCGTTCGGTTGGATCATCGCTTACTCTTTTTAATTGCTCCTTGCGGTAATCGAGTTGGTCTTGGAGCGTTAAACTTTGCTCAACAATCAGACGATTAAAATTATTCTCATCCTCGGCGTTCCTGATAGAAATCTGGCGCTCAAAAAGCTTCATTGTATTTTCAATAAAAACATCAAATCCGTCTCCTCTTATTTTAGTTTCACTTATTCTTTCGTAGGCCATGGATTTTTTATTCTGTTGGTGTTGGCGCGGCTCCTGACGACTGTTGGTTGTTGGCCATTACAGCTCCGGCTTGCGACGCGCCGGGAGCATTCCCGGGCGCCGGCATTGGCATTTCACCGGACTGATTCTGCCCTTCAGATAATCTAGGGAGCAACGATGGCTGACGCGCAATTTGAGGGCCTAAGACAGGATCTTGCAGCCCTTTTCTCATCAGCTTCTGCTCAAGTTTTGGCTGTGAAACGCCAGCTTCGCGCATTGCGGTATCCTGCGATATAAGACCGCTTTGAAATTTATTAATCGTATCAACTATGTTACGGAGCAAAGTTGACGGCAAATAAACATTATTCCTGTAATCTCCTTCAATCACGGTTTTTGTTTCGGGGTAATAAAGTTCAATAAGACGAAGAATATTGCGGTTCATTTCCTGCATAGCCGAACGAAAACGCTTGAGCCGAGGATTAAGCTTCCTAATCGTGCCCTGGAAAGCCAAAGCGAGAGCGCGCCCCGAAGCATTAGAAACTTGGGAAGAAGAGAGAAGAGCTTCGGATATGCCCGAAATTTCAATAATCGCAGTGCGGCGCTGCGCCACAAATGTATTCGTCACGTAAGGGTCTCCCGTTTTCTCAAAGGCATGAATCTCGCCATCTTCCGGTAGAGAATAAATTCGGGAAAGTCCGGCCACTAGCGCTTGCATGCCTTCTAAGTTTTTACCCCATAAATTAACCGAAGAAATCCATTTTAAGAGATTGGCTAGATCATTGTTCGTTCGATTATGAAAAAGTTGAGGATCGAGCGCGTCCTCAATGTCTGATTTCCCGTAAGGATGATTAGGAACATAAATATTTTTGACGTGCAGCAACGGCACAAACCCCCAGTTATGAAAATAATAATCCAGTAATTTATCGTTTACAAAAAGCGCCATATATTCATCGGTCCAATACTCGTCAATATTCACCAGCGGCACGGTTGTCGATGCATCAAGCCGCGACTCCGCGGTTGATTGCTGCGAAGGTTCAATGGTAATACCCTTATCTTTGGCAAGTTTGCCGTAAAGTATATTCGCTTTCGTAACCGAAATCCGATTTGATTGGATAAAGCCAAGAAGTTTTTTATACTGATCGTCCGAAAAAATAGGCCTAATAGAACCTGGATTTTCAATATGAGAAAAGCGGATTTTCCACTTGCCCGGTTTATCCGGAGAAACAAGTCTGCCTACCTCGTCAACTTTTTCCATCCACGGACCCTTGAAGAAGCCATCGCCATAGAGCGAAGTATTTTTGCTCCAAGCATCAAATTCAACTTCGAAATCATTGTCGTCCCAAACCTTGCGCAGAATACGTTCTTTCATTTCTGCTTTCAATTCCAGTAAATCATCCGTCGGATCATCAGTCGGACAATTTATTTCCGGCGCGTCGTCAAAGACAAGCGAAGAAATATTATCCACGATCACCGAACAATAATTATCTGTCCGTTGAGACGCGCCCGGCGGTTCGTTATGATCCCATTGGTCTCCGCGATAAAATCTCTCCAACATCGTATAGCCCGCGAACTGATAACCGCCAGAACCCATCCTAGCCGCCACGCCATTTATTCTCATACTTAAATCACGCTTAGTGTCGTCTTTGTTCGCCGTAAAATCCTTAACCAATTGAAATTGGAAATCTCTTTTTTCTGTCGGAGTAAAGTTTCCCTTTGTCAATGGCATATTATTGTCTATAATATCATAAAATTCTCTTTTCTGGAATAGTAATCGTTCTCATAGAAAGCGCTTGCGCGGACTTTTCAGAAAATATCTTGTCAGCGGTAGAGGCCAAAGGGTTAAAATTCACCATTTTCATCTGGGACTTCATCACCTTCCGCTCCAAGTACCACAATCCCATACCCAAGGCCATGACCTCATCCTGCTCTAGGCGCTTGTCGGAAACGCCTTTATCCGGATTATATTGATAATTCCCAAGCTGTTCTTCAAGTTCTGGAATATAATAGCTCCGCAATCGGCCGAAATCAGGATTCCTCTCAATAATCTTACCATCTTCGGTCATTTCTGCCCGCCTATTCTCGCTTAAAACGCTTAATGTGCAAAAAAGCATATCCTGTTTCTCTCCGCCCATAGAAGTGAAATCAATAATATTATGCATTTCCATTTCCCGGAGCATTTTCTTAATAATCACTCCCCCCATAGAAGAAGAATCATGGCCAAAAATAGCGCCATTCCATTCTCTTTGCAGCATCTTGGCGCGCGCCATGACCGCAAATGGAGACCCGCCCCTGATAGATTCGCGAAACGCAATCCTTATAGTCCTTAGATGACGAGGTTTTTTCTCGTTCAATAAATCAGTATAATCCAAAACATAAAACACGGTCGGATCTCCAGTATCGGCAAAGCCCCAATCAGCCCAAACTAAATACTTATGCTCGTGCTTGGTAAATTCCGGCAGTTCCGCGTCCCATAAGCGCTCAATCAGAATCGCGTCAAACATTTTCTTGCCGGTAGTAATAAATTCTCCGTAAACAACTTGCCGGTATTTCAATGGGTCAGTCATCTTAATCGCTTCCGAAATCCGTTTCACCTCTTTTTCCCCTAAGAAAATGTTATCCGAAATCTTGCCCATTAAGGTCCACCATCCGTCATCGGCTTTAAGCCCAAGCTTGGCAATGTGAAAAAAATATTGGTGCGAAGGCTTGTCAACCTCCGGGGTTGAAACTAAGTCCAGCGGTCCGCCGAAATCAATCAACCGGCTCATAATCTTCGCCGGGAGTTCCGCCTTCAAATGAAGACTCTGCGCGCATTCATCGTAAGAAATATAAAGATACGGGTTGCCGGCCAAACTTGAAGCTTGGTCTTCTCCCGTCGGCACCGATTTATAAAAAGTTCCATTTTTAAAAAATATCATTCGCTTTTGGGTATTGTCAGAAACATAAAAATCCCCGATTTTACAATTATTCTTGAAGCTTTCCCCGCCTACTGTATAAACAAACCTGGAGAACAGAATATCCAGCACAAATTCATATCCTGCTTGACACTGATTTGAATGGGGAGACAAATTCAACGTGCCGCACCGTACTTGCAGCTTTTGCTCCGGGGATCCCCTAACTCCGATTTTATAAAAATTAAACCAAAGATGCTTAACAGAAGTAATCAATGTTTTCCCCCACCTATTAGAGGGCACCAAGATATTTTTAAGTTGACTTGGATTCTTTGCTAAAATAGCTTCGAACTCTTCACGGCTAACCCAGAGCTTCCTGTTTTCGCCATTCAGCTTCAACCCGACTTCATAAGCCTTATCAAGCTGCGTTCTTGTCGTCATCCACAACCAAAGCATCTGCCCGTCATGTAACTTAATATCTAAAAGGTTCTCCGCAAAATATACCGGATCCTTGCGGCCAGCTTTCACGTGATTTAAAAGTTCGCGCTGTTCATTGGTTAACTCGCGCTCAAGTTCTTTTTGAGAAAGTTTATCTACGTCCTTTAGTCGTCCCATTAATCATCATTAAACGCCGCGCTGTTGAACGCGCGTTCGAATTTTACTTGCTCACGACTATCCTCGCGGACCTTACCCAAAGCATGAATGCGCGAATCTTGGGCTTTCATGGCTTTAATTAAAAACTCAACCCTGTCTTTTAAAGGAATTTTTTTAAGCTCTTCCGGATTGGCAATTAACTCCGCTAAAGTCAGGCGGCCAAGATTCAACATTGCATTTATACCTTCTGAAGTAGCTATGTCGTTAGCAATAAATCGTTTTTCAAGAAGTTCCGATTCAGCTACAGGATCAGCTTGGGGCAGACGAGGAACGAGTTCGAGAGCCTTAAGCCCAGCCGAAGTCTTCCATCGGCGCAAAAATTGGTACCAACTCACTAATTTATAACCAGGAATCAATGGCGAGATAACTGTTTCGAAAAATTTTTTATCTTTTAATTTGGGATTAGTACTGAACGCGGCATTATATTGTTTTAAAATTGACCCGTAGTGGGGTGAATTTACAAACCTATTACGAGCGGTAGGTAAATAAAGCTTCTGCATGATTAATATTGTAGCATATTAGTATCAATTATTTAAATTGTGGAGTTAAGTATTTGATACGGGGCTTGACTTTTTATACAATTGAAGTATAATTTTATATAGTTCTTTGAAAATATTTTTTATATTCTTGGGTTAACTCCTATAGACAACGTAAAATTAAAAAAAGGAGTATAGCTACCCTAAGACTGAAAACTGAAGACTAAAGACTACGAACCAACGACAAATAAGGACTAAAGACTATTGATGGGGGCGTGGGCGGAGGGAAAAATAAAGACAGAGCAAAAGACAAAGGCGCCGGGGGCGGCTTTTTTATTTACACACAAACACAACGCCAAAGAACAGTCCCAATCACCTAATCACCAATCCTCTATCCACGGGCCCGGCTATTGACTTATTAACTACTATTATATAAACTTTATATAAGATAATAAAGGTCGGCAAC
>ERZ1292623.1500-Hain-H51-01um-R1-1500-length-22426-cov-5_pt1 | contig 22426 bp, 21 predicted proteins | sample MGYA00564398_ERZ1292623 | MGnify/ENA primary metagenome ERZ1292623 (study PRJEB36523, sample SAMEA6512633) | groundwater metagenome | collected 2019-01-07 | study: AquaDiva: Metagenomics assemblies of 32 groundwater samples | reverse complement strand
TTCGATTTTACTTTCGACGCCGGTAGTCAAAGCGGGAAATTTTGCTTTCTTGGAAGGTAAGGTTGGATATTTTATCATATACATCCTCCAACACTACTGGCTGAATGCGTTTCTTTCCTTGCTTTTAGCGATTACGTTCTATCTTTTTTTAAAATCCCTGAAGAAGTACCGAGAGCGTTTTTTTGATGTAGGGGAAACTCGATTGGGAGGAATACTGGCGCTTCTCGCCGGTTGGCCGAATGGTTTTGTGTTCATTGCTCTTAGCTTCATTTTTGTTGTTATCATCGCGAGTTTGCGGATGACTCTACAAAAGGAACGATTTACCACTTTGGGGCTACCCTTCCTCCTCGCCGCCTTCACAGTTTTAGTACTGGGCGACATCTTTGCTGCGTATACGGGTCTTGCCGTGCTGAATATCTAAGTCGTGTATAATTATGGTATGAATCCCGTTAGAAGCCTAGAATTTAAAAAACAAGTCGAGTACAAAATCATAACTGGCAAAGTACGCGTAGTTGCTTTGCTTCTAACGGGATGAAAGTTATATTGAAGGATGGTCGGTGGTATATGCTCCGTTTTGACCGCGGAGAGGATGTTATTGCCGAACTTAAGAAGTTCGCGACAGAGAATAAAATACGCGCAGCTACTTTTTCGGCCATCGGTTCAACTGACGAGATTGTTGTTTCCTGGTTTCATCCCGATGAGAGAAAATATCACGACCACTCACTCACCAAAAAACTAGAAGTGGTTAATTTGAATGGCAATATAGCCATAGCAAATAATGAACCGGCCATTCATGCCCATGGCAGTTTTTCTGATGTGGAACTACATGGTCGTTCAGGACATGTCAAAAAATTGATTGTTTCAGCAACCTGCGAGATGTTTTTACAAACAATGGAAGGAGAAATTCAAAGAGGATTCGACGAGCAGACTGGGTTACATTTAATGCAATGATGATATGAACCAAATTATCAACGATTTAACCACAAAAAAGTGTGTGGCCTGCGAAGGAGGTGTGCCACCCTTAACGCCCGACGAAGTTGAGGTCTATCAAAAAAAGTTTGCTGAACCGTGGGAGGTGGTGGCTCATATGAGACTGAAGAAGATATTCAAATTTCCTGATTTTAAAAAGGCGCTCGATTTTGTCGACAAGGTTGGCTTTTTGGCCGAAGAAGAAGGCCATCATCCTGATGTCTATCTTTCCTATGGCCAGGCGGTAATTGAACTCACGACCCACGCCATTAAAGGACTTTCGGAGAACGACTTTATCTTAGCGGCGAAGATCGACGGACTAGGGGTTAGTGATTAGGGGATAGTGACTAGGAGTATGAATACAATGGATCAAAAATAACTAACCACTATACCCTAAACCCTATTCACTATTTGTATGTCTCGGCTTATTTTTGATATTGAAACCATCGGTGAGGACTTTGATACGCTCGATGAGACGACGCAGGAGTCTTTGACGCGGTGGATCAAAAAAGAATCGGCAAATGATAAGGAGTACCGTGAAGCCCTTCAGGAGATGAAGGAGGGTTTGGGTTTTTCGGCGCTCACCGGATCAATCGTGGCGATCGGTGTCCTCGATTATGAGAAAGATAAGGGCGTGGTTTATTTTCAGGCGCCGGGAAAGAAGATGGAGGAATTTGAAGAGGGAAGGTTTCGATATAAACCGATGACCGAAGAGGAAATGCTCCAAGCCTTTTGGCAGGGAGCGATGCAGTACGATGAATTCGTGACCTTTAACGGCCGGGGATTCGATGTGCCTTTTTTAAATACTCGTTCGGCAATCTATAAAATTCGGCCGACGAAAGATCTGATGTCCAACCGCTACATGAGCAATCAGCGATTCGGAGCGATGCATATCGATCTCTTAGATCAATTATCGTATTACGGCGCACTTCGTAGGAAGGGGAGTCTTCATCTGTGGAGCCGGGCTTTTGGCATTGAAAGCCCGAAAACCGGCGGCGTGACCGGAGATGATGTGGCCGATCTTTTTAAAAAGAAAAAATACAAAGAAATCGCGATCTATAACGCTCGCGATCTTCACGCAACCAAAGAGCTCTATGATGTGTGGGACAAGTACTTACGGTTTTAAATAACGATAGTTGGAAGGGAATTGCGGAAATAGACGTCAATTATGAAGAAAAATCGCTTCGTCATCTTCCTTGCATCTTCATAAAAAATATTGTATAGTGTGGCCTATTCGTAGACCCTTGAAAAACCAATAGACGCTGATTTTTTCTGCTCTAGACGCATCAGTTCTTAAAACATAAAGGTCTTACGTGCTACATACTCATGAAAAGAATCCTTACGGTTTTCTTTTCTCTTAGCCTTGTTTTTGCTCTTGCTCAAGTATCTGAAGTTCGCGCCTCAGGAAATGGTCCGTTCTTCACGGGTTGGTCGCCACTTACAACTGCCACGGCTACCCAGCCGTACCAGTATGATGTGAATGCTCAGGATCCGGAGAATGATGTGTTAGTTTACAGTCTATTGTCCGCACCAGCTGGTATGACAATCGACAGTGCCACCGGAGTAATCTCCTGGACGCCGGATGCCTCACAGGTATCCGCGACGCCGTATGACGTCGAAGTCGAGGTTTCCGATGGTTCGAACACAATCTCGCGACCGTTTCAGGTAACAGTGTCCGGAAGTAATCTCGGTCCATTCTTCATTCAGTGGGCGCCAGTCACGACTGCTACAGCCACCGAGTTGTACGGTTATGACGTAAACGCCTTTGATCCGGAAAACGATCCGTTGACGTATAGTTTGGTAACCGCACCGTCTGGTATGACGATCGACAGTTCGACTGGCGTGATCTCTTGGACGCCCGACATCGCCCAGGTCTCAACGACCCCGTACGATGCCGAGGTTGAAGTTACTGATGGTGTAAATACCATCGCTCGTCCGTTTCAGGTGACGGTAGCGGCTCCGACTTCCGGTAGTGGAAATCTCGGTCCATTCTTCATTCAGTGGGCGCCAGTCACGACTGCGACAGCCGACCAGCTGTACTGGTACGACGTAAACGCCTTTGATCCGGAGAATGATCCGTTGACTTTCAGTTTGGTCAGTTCGACCCCAGCAGGAATCACGATTAACGCTTCGAGCGGTTTGATCGAGTGGACACCAACACAAGCTCAAGCTACTTCGACCGCGTACGTGATCAATGTTCAGGTTGCTGATCCGACGCACGCTGTTAGCCGGGACTTTCCGATTACGGTGAGTTTGGCGACAACGTCTACCAACATCGGTCCGTTTTTCCAGGGCTGGAATCCACTCACCACTGCTACAGCCACCGTGCCGTACAGTTATGATGTGAATGCCCAGGACGGGGAGAACGATCCGCTGACCTATACTTTGGTCAGCTCGACGCCGGCTGGTATGACGATTAACGCTTCGAGCGGTTTGATCGAGTGGACACCCACTTTGACTCAAGCTACTTCGACACCGTATGACGTGACCGTGCAGGTCAACGATCCCTTCACTGCGGATCCGACCCACACGATTCAACGCAGCTTCCAGATCACTGTAGCCGATGCACCGACTTCGACCACACCAACTTCAACACCGCCGGTTAATCCACCAGGAGGTGGAGGCGGAGGAGGGGGCGGTGGCGGTGGTGGGGGAGGCGGATCAATCACTTTGGTCCCTTCTTCTAACCCGTCCTGTCCTCCGAACTGTGGTGGTGGCGGACCGATTGGAGTTCCGACCGGAAGCGTAAATCTTCCGCCGTACTTCGTTGGTTTCAATCCGATCACAGTGGCGCCAATTAACGTTATGTATTTGTACGACGCTAATGCTACTGACCCGGAGAATCAGCCGCTCACTTTCAGTATCTTGGAAGGACCGGCTGGTCTTGGCATCCTACCGAGTAATGGCTTGATCTACTGGACCCCGACGGCCAGCCAGGCTCGCACCACGCCGTACACGGTTATGGTGCAGGTCTCGGACGGTACGCTCGTGGCCACGACCTCGTATGCGATTACGGTTCCGGTGACGTTGATTGTGACTACACCTGTAGTCGTGACCCCGACGCCGACCGTTACGCCGATAGGTTCAGGCGATGCGACAACGACTCTTGCGACCACAACCGCTCCGGTTGCGGTCGCACCGAGCCCGCTCCTCGCTATGCTTACCGGTATCGCTGACTGGTTCCGCGACAATTACTGCGTGATGGGCTACCTCCTGTGGCTCTTGACCGTTCTTGCCTGGCTTGCCTATCTTCTCTTTGACGAAAGAGAGGAGAGCAAGGACCGAGCGCGAGCGGCCGAGGAGTTGCAAGAAGAGCTTGATGACGTAGCCGATATGGTCGAAGAACCGATCATGGCGCATCCGAGCACGCGTTTTTCGGGAGGCTCAACTACGTTTGAGACAACTCCGCAAAATCTCGCGACAGGCCAAGGAAGAGAGGTTTAAAAACCCTAAGAAGCCGCTCAGAAATGAGCGGCTTTTTAGTTTCTTTTTCGATTTTTCAGTCTTCAGATTTTCTCCATGAATCCTTTGACACAATACAAAATATGACGTAGAATGCGGCCAGTTCCAGATCATCGTCAACTTAAAATTCTGAACCGAAAACTTTGAGAAAGAGGAGGCAACCATGAAATGTGTCAGGATTATCGTCATTTTTTTGACGATAGCGTTCCTGGCGGGAGGGGCGGTGGCGCAGTCGAACTGCTTCATTGTTCATTCTGGCCCAGGATGCGACGATCCAGTTTGCGCGGATAAAGTTTGCGCACTCGATCGTTGCCCGTTCTGCTGCAGCCCCAATAATAAACAGTGGGACACGAGTTGCGCCAATGAGGCGAACGCCTTATGTCGCGGCACGGCAACGCCGGCACTGACAGTGACGTCCAGCCGGACGATCACCCCGAGCCCAACGGCGACACTTACACCGCCTGACGACAGTACGGTGACGCCGATACCCACGACAACGTGGACTCGGACAACTGTGCCGTCGGGAACTCCAACGGCAACATTTGTTCCACCGACGTCGACTGTAACGGCGAGTGTGACTCCGATGGGGACCTTATCTCCATCGGGCACGCCACTGAACACGGCGACGCCAACGTTTACGGCAACAGTAACGTTCACACCGACTCCAAGCGACACACTGACGCGTACCCCAACCGGGACACGAACAGAAACGGTGACGGGAACGCCAACGAATACGGCAATTCCGACGCCGACTATGACGCGTACGGGAACAACGACACCCACACCAAGCGGAGACTGTTGCAGTGAACACGACGAACCGGGATGTAAGATTCCGGCGTGTCAGGCGGCAGTGTGTAATCCGAATGGTATTGGGGATCCTTCGTGCTGTATGGCGCTCTTCACATCGCCGCATTGGGATGCTTCGTGTGTTGGAGCAGCATTCTTTTATCAAAACGAATGTGGATGCCAAGCTCCAACGCCAACAGCAACGGCGACCATGACGGGTACGCTCGTTCCGACGCAGACTCGTACACCAACAATGACGCGAACGCCGACGAACACACGGACCGCAACTGAAACCAGAACGGCAACGGAAATCCCGGCACCGACGGAAACAGAAGTGCCGACGGATACGCCAGAGCCAACGGAAACATCGGCACCCACGAACACGCGGACGTTCACTAAGACGGCCACGATGACGCGGACACCGACATGGACAAAGACGGAAACTACGATGCCGGAGCCGACGGAAACTGAAGCTCCGACAGAAACCCCGGAATCGACCGAGACAGCGGTACCGACGAATACTCGGACCGCGACTCGCACTCCGACCTGGACGCGTACACCAACAATGACGCGAACAGCAACGAGAACGCCGACGGTGGAATCGTCAGTTGGGAGCTGTTGTGAGGCTCACGATACTCCTGGCTGCAATGAACCGGTTTGCGAATCGGTAATCTGCTCCATTGATCCGTTGTGCTGTCAGCCGAGCGGTATTCGCACAGATTTTGATTTGAGCTGTGCGAGTATTCCGAACGATCCGCGGTATCGGGAGTTCTGCGCTTGCGCACAACAACCGGAACCAACAGAAACACCGACCGAGGTATTCACGGCAACGCGGACACCAACATCAACTCGGACAATGACGTTCACGCGGACACCGACTGCCACTAAAACAGCGGTGGACACTCCGACAGAGACTCCAACGCGTACTCCGACAGATACCAGGACCGACACTCCGACGCGGACACCGACTGATACTTGGACCGAGACTCCAACGCGTACCCCCAGCGGGACGCGTGAACCGACGGAGACGCGGACGGCTACTCGGACTCCGACAAACACCAGAACCGATACGCCGACTCGGACGGATACTCCGACGCGGACACCAACGGACACCCGGACGGAGATTCCTTCGCGAACTCCAACTGGGACACGTGAACCAACGGAGACGCGGACATTTACGCCAAGTCGAGTGCCAACAGATACGCGCACCGCGACACCGGTCAATCCAACCCGGACACCAACTGCAGGAATGTGTGGTATAAACCCTGTATGTTGGGGCGACTGTGACGGCAACTGTCGCGTCACGGTCGATGAGATGGTAACCGGAGTGAATCTTCTCTTCGAGAAGGAGTCTCCGACCTTTGAGCCCTGTTTCTTCCAATTCAATCGAAGCAGGGAACGAGATCCTCGTCGGGCAGTTCCGCCTCCGAGGATTACGGTGGATGAGCTAGTGACAGGCGTGAATAATCTGCTTCACAGCTGCCAGCGACCACAGTGACAATGACGATGTAGACCCAAATACCCCCAGGTGCACAATGTGTGTCTGGGGATTTTTTATCTCGCAACAATTGATACTTTAAAAACTCTTCTTATTCACGATCGCGAATAAGAAGAGTTTCCTGCAATATGTGTGAAGTATATTAAAATTGACTTTAGAGTTCCAAAAAACTACCGTGTGAATGTATGAAGTTAGAACTGACTTCACAAAATAAACCAGCGGGGGATCAGCCAAAAGCCATCGAAGGCTTGGTTTCTGGTCTCAAAAAAGGCTATAACAAGCAAACGCTTCTTGGTGTCACTGGCTCTGGAAAGACGTTTACGATTGCGCACACGATTGCCGAGTTACAAAAACCGACGCTTGTTATCGCCCACAACAAAACGCTGGCCGCCCAGCTCTGTAACGAGTTCCGTGAACTGTTTCCGAAAAACGCGGTTCACTATTTCGTTTCTTATTATGACTACTACCAGCCGGAAGCCTATATTCCGCGGACAGATACCTATATAGGGAAGGAGGCGATGATTAATGATGAGATCGATAAGTTGCGCCACGCCGCCACAGCTGCGCTTTTAACGCGTAAAGACGTCATCGTTGTGGCATCAGTTTCCTGTATCTATGGCTTGGGAGCGCCGCAAGAATATGCCAAAAATATTTTCCATCTGAAAAGTGGTACGGAAATCGATCGCAAGTTTTTCATGCGGAAATTAATTGAACTGCAGTTCACGCGAACGACGGCCGATCTGAGGCGCGGGACATTCCGGCTTCGCGGCGACAACTGGGAGATCATGCCGCCGGACCAGGAAATTATTTACACCTTTGCGTTACATGAGGGAAAGATCGAGAAGATTTATGCCGTTGATCCGGTTAAAGGATTCGAGCCAGGAGAGACGCCAACTTTGGAGGAGGTGCATATTGCGCCGGCGAAACATTTTATTACACCGGTTTCTGACCGTGAACGAGCGTTAAAATCGATTAAGGAAGAGTTGAAAGACCAGCTGAAGAAGTTTGAAAAGGAGAAAAAATATCTTGAGATTGAGCGGTTGGAACGACGAACGAAGTACGATCTCGCTATGATTCGTGAAGTAGGCTACTGCCACGGCATTGAAAACTACTCCCGACATCTTTCCGGCCGAGCGGCTGGTGAACCGCCAGATACATTGCTCAACTATTTTCCCAAGGATTTTTTGACAGTCATAGACGAATCTCATGTCACCTTGCCCCAACTCCAAGGAATGCACGCCGGAGATGCTTCGCGCAAAAAGACCTTAATCGAATTCGGTTTTCGCTTGCCCTCTGCGGCCGACAATCGCCCTCTCACTTTTAATGAGTTCGAAGCGAGAACGAATCAGACGATCTATACCTCGGCCACGCCAGGGAAATATGAGATTGAAAAAAGCAGAGAAGCGGCTCAGCTCCGACGCTCGCCAAGCGAGGTCGGCGTCCCGACCGAAGCGTCGGGAATTGTTTCCCAAATCATTCGTCCGACTGGTTTGGTTGATCCGAAAATTACTGTTCGTCCGGTGGTCGGGCAGATCAAGGATGTTATCGAGCGCATCAAGGAACGAGTCAATCTCACGGACCGTAAAAAAGAACGTGTCCTCGTAACGACCCTTACAAAACGGATGGCCGAAGACCTTACAAGTTATCTCGAGGAACTTAATATGAAAGTGAACTATATCCACAGCGACGTGAAGACGCTTGATCGGATCAAGATTTTAACCGAACTTCGGAAAGGGAACTACGACGTTTTGGTCGGGGTGAATTTACTTCGCGAAGGACTTGATCTTCCCGAGGTATCTCTGGTCGCCATTTTAGATGCCGATAAGGAAGGTTTCCTTCGGAGTGAGACTTCGCTCATACAGACAATTGGCCGGGCGGCCCGTAACGTGAATGGCGAAGTGGTGATGTACGCCGATCAGATCACCGGTTCAATCAAACGAGCGATAGGGGAGACAGAACGTCGCCGAGCGCTACAGCTTGCCTACAACAAAAAGCACGGCATCACGCCGAAGACGATCGAGAAAGAGATTCGGGATATATTACCAGCTGATGATATCTTGAAACTGGAAACTGCTGTTCTCGCGAAAAATAAGAAAGCGATTGAGATTCTGATCAAGCAGAAAGGAAAAGAGATGCGCGAGGCGGCCAAGAATTTGGATTTCGAACTGGCAACACTGCTTCGAGACGAACTTCGACTTTTGATGAAGTCCGCCAAGGAAAAAGAGAAAGACGAGGGAAAGCCAGAAGAGCCGGAAATGTTTATTCCGGCCAAAGGCAAAGGGAAAACCCCACGAGTTAAGATTCGATAGCCGAAAATAAAAAAACTGCTCCAGAATTGCTGGGCAGTTGAGAATATTAACTATTCTAGACAGTTGACGATAGCAGAGCATATGCGAAAGCTCGAGTCATTTTCATCGTCGGATCGATCTATCCAGAATACTTCATCCGGGAGACTCAATTCGTGGAGAATTTTCGATAGCTCAGCTAGAAATTGTCCGAATTCGCTGGGATTCATTATTGAGACCAAGACTTGGACGGCTGGAGCTCCGCAGCGAAGGAAATTCAGCACTTGAGCCACTTGTTCGATTTGAAGCTGGCTACTACAAGGAATGACCGGCACTCCGCCAACCTTGATCATTATTTCCCCCTGCTGAAGAAACATTGGTTTTAGCAAGAGTTCTTCGTCCATATCTATTCCTTTCTTATCACAAAGACTAGTTTCTAAATATCACAATAGAAACTTTTAGTCAAGCTAGAGGAGAATCGATTAGCTTTCGAGAATAATCTCGATATCGATCTGGCGAATACCAATTTTGTAGGCCTGTTCTTTGGTTGTGACCCACAAATCCACGAAGTTTACCTTGCGCGGGTGCATGCGGTCCTGAATAGTGAAAACTTTGTTGCCGAAAAGTTTCGGAACACGGAACTGAGTGCCGAAAGGCAGGAAGTTCGCAGCCGCGATACCGTCGCCGGTTGGTAAGCCAGACGCAGTAATGAACGGGGTGTCATCAGTTTCCTCGGGGGTGCTCGTATAGGCGGTTAACCAGACTTTCCGGGTGGTGGTTCGGGGCAAGAGAGGGGCGAGTTCCTGGGTCATCACGAGCGTTGTAGTACCACCGGTTTCAATTTGCTGTGCTTTAGCTGGCTGGGGATAGATCGAGAGAAAGAAGACAAAAAGGAGCGTGAGGCGAAATGCCTGACTTTCCCAATGCCGAAACTGTGCCGTGAGCTGTCGTTTACCCCCCCACCAAATATTTCCCTGTCGTGTTAGCTCATCGTGTCCCGTATATGATTTAGTGGACGTGGGAAAAAGACCGCTAGCTTCTTGGTTGGGGGGCTTAGCCTCCGGGGAGTCGGCAGTACCGGCTCCGATTTGGTTTATAGACATGTAATTTATTTTGGGAACAAAAATACCCCTCGTCGGGGCACTCATACTTACCCCCATAGTCTAGTCGACAAAACCATTTTTGTCAACCTGATTTTCAAAATAACTAGGTTTTACCTATGTTTTTTAAGGTTGACGTCAGTCGGTTTCAGTCCGTTTTCCTTGATTAACCAGTAACTGACCCCGGATTTCACCCACACCTCGATTTGACTAAATCGAATCCATTTGAACCGATTATGAAGGTCCTTGGGGACATAAAAGGGACCCTTTGGGAAGCCCTTCGTGGTACGATTAAGAGGTAGCGCTCTTCCGAACCTCAAAATGATCACTGGAATTACTGATATCGCCCTTCTTTTTGGCCTGGCTGCCGGTTTGAGCATCCTTGCCCACATCTTGCGCCAGCCGATTGTCCTGGCCTATCTCGCGACCGGCGCGGTAATCGGCGCCTTTCATTTTTTGGACGTGGGGAGCCAGCATAGTCTCGATCTCTTTTCCGACCTGGGAATCATGCTGTTGCTTTTCCTGGTTGGTTTGGAAATCAACTATGCCTCCATCCGCCATGTTGGCAAGGCACCGATCGTGATCGGGATATGCCAGCTTTTCCTTACCTCTCTTTCCGGTTTCCTGATTGCCTTGGCCCTTCGCCTGCCCGTCGTCTCGGCCGCCTATGTGGCGATTGCCATGACCTTTTCGAGTACGGTGATTGTGGTCAAACTCCTTTCCGAGAAAAAAGACTTAAACAGTCTTTACGGAAAGATCAGTGTCGGATTTCTTCTGGTTCAGGACTGTGTGGCCGTTCTACTCCTAGTCGCGCTTTCCAGTTTTGAGCGTGGCGCTAGTTCCGATATCGTTTCACAGATTGCGAGCACACTTTTAGTCGGCATCGCTCTTTTTACCGGCATGTTTTACTTGGGGCGAAAAATTCTCCCGACCGTCTTCGATCTTTTTGCCCGATCGCAAGAACTGCTTTTCCTGGCCACGCTGGCTTGGCTTTTTGGGGTGGCGGCGCTGGTCAGTCGGCTTGGTTTTTCGGTAGAGATTGGCGGACTCCTGGCCGGACTGTCGCTCGCCAACACTTCTGAACGTCTTCAGATTGCTCACCGCATCCGGCCGCTTCGGGATTTCTTCATTCTCATCTTTTTTGCCATTTTGGGCTCAATGATCGCGGTCTCGAACTACTCGGGACTCTTTCTGCCGATTTTTATTTTTTCCTTGCTCATTCTTATCGGGAATCCGCTGATCATTCTTATCATTATGGGACTCATGGGCTTTCGACGCCGGACCAGTTTTATGGCGGGCGTGACCGTGGGGCAGATCTCCGAGTTCGGTTTGATTTTAGTGGCGCTTGGCATGAAGATTGGTCATGTAGGGGAAACCGAAGTGGCGCTCGTGACCGCCGTGGCGGTGGTCACGATCACGCTTTCGAACTATCTCATTCTGCACGCGGAAAAGATCTTTACCCATCTCGACCCTTACTTGCGGTATTTTGAGCGTAAAAAAAATACCGAACATCCCATCCCTCGCAAACGGTTTAAAAAATCAGTGATCTTGATTGGCGCCCACCGTACGGGGCAAAGTATTGCCTGGCACATTCCCAAGTCCGAGCTGGTGATCGTTGATTTCGATCCGGAAGTCATTGAGCGGCTGAAACGACAAGGTTCAGATTATGTTTTTGGCGATATTGCTGACGAGGAGGTGCAAAGCGCCATCGATTTTTCTGCCGCCCGCATTATCATCTCGACCAGTCCGTCGCTCGACGACAATCTGATCACCCTCCGCCTCTTCCGCGAGATGAAGAAAAAGGAGAAGTACCGTTTTTCTCTCGTCGTTCGGGCCAAGAATGAAAAAGAAGTGGAACTGCTCTATGCCGCCGGCGCGGATTATGTTCTTTTGCCGCACTTTACCGCCGGCGAGTATTTGGGACAGATGGTCTCGCGGAAAAAACGGTTTGATTTTTTGAAGAAGTTTAAAGAAAAAGATTTACGAATGATGAAAAAAGAACATTCTTTGATGAGGGTGTAGGGGTTAGGGTCTAGGGTCTAGGGTACGTTATTCATTGCTTGTCATTACGCCTTGCCCGGCCAGGGAGGAGCGTAGCGACTCGCCTCGCTGTAATTTTGGCGAAGCGGGCGTGGCAATCTGATCACAATAATGTTTGTATAATGTCATGGCGAGGAGCTTCAATCGAAACGACGCGGCCATCTCATACACTCTCTCCTTCGCCCCAAGAGCTTCGGGCAGGCCGCAATGACACACAATTATGAAAACAATTTCTAAAAAGAGTTCTCGACCAGCTTTAGGCGGCCATGTTTCGGCGGCTGGCGGTTTTGATAAGATTTTCGATCGTGGGGAGGCGATTGGCGCGGAAGTGGTACAGATTTTTGTCTCGTCGCCGCGGGCTTGGGCAGTTTCTCAGCCATCTTCGGAACTATTGAAACGATATAATGAACGAAAAAAGGTTAGTGTCATTCAGAGCGTCCACGTACACGGAACGTATCTAGCGAATTTAGGCGCGGAAAGTCGTGAACTCTACCAAAAATCTTGTAAGAGTGTTCTCGATGAATTTAGTGTGTCGAACGCCATCGGGGCGAAGAGTATGATTTTCCATGCTGGTTCTCGGCTTGGTGGGCCGAAAGTCTGGCTCGATCAGGTGGCCGCGAGTATCAAGGAAGTGCTTCAGAAAGTGCCGGGGAAAACATTTTTGGCCTTAGAAAATGCCGCTGGTGGGGGAGATAAGATTGGCAATCAGCCCGAAGAGCTGGCCGTTATTATGAAAAAAGTGAAGTCGCCACGCCTCAAAATTTGCATCGATACCGCTCACGCTTTGGAGTCGGGTTTGATTCCCGAATATTCACCAGCCGGTATTAAGGCGACTTTGCGGGATTTGGATAAAACAATTGGCCTCGAAAATATTGTGGCGCTTCACATTAATGACTCAAAAACCAAGCCATACTCGAAACACGATCGTCACGAAAATATTGGTGAAGGTTATATTGGCCTTTCTGGTTTCCGGAATTTATCAAAAGAAAAATCTTTGTGGCACGCCGATTGGCTCTTAGAGGTTCCTGGCTTCGAAAACACTGGCCCGGACAAAAAGAACGTAAATATCATCAAAAAGATTTTTGATAAATCACAGTAAGGTTTTAAAAGACGACAACTTTCCTTGCCGTGTTTTTGGGAAAAGGAGAGTAATTAGACAGTTACTCTCCGTTGTCGGCCTGATGGTGAGCGTAGGGCGGAAGGTTCTGGGCTCGTTCGAGCCGCTGGACACGTTCGAGAAGATGCTCTTCAAGCCAGCGATCGAGGACACGAGCGGAAGACTTCAACTCCTTCAGATCTTGGTGAACCTGCGTGAAGTTTTCTTTGGTGGCATTTCGGAAGTTGCGGAGGTCGTCGGTGATTTGCTGCACATCATCGGCAACGTCTTTCAGATCCTTCTTCGTGGCGGCGTTCTCTTGGATGTCTTCAACTACTTCGAGGGTTCGAGCGGTTTGCTGGGCGATTTTATCGAGCAGGATATCTTCTTCTTTGGTCATTATAGGTAAATGTAGCCTACTCACTCTAACTGTCAAATGTGAGTTAGTGATGAAAAAAAGAGCCAACGCAGTGGTTGGCTCGATGAAGGTTATTTTTCGTCGTCGTCGACGATGGCGCCGCGCTTCTTGAGGTCGGCGCGCTGCGCGTCGGTGAAGTCGACACCACGGAGGTCGGTATTGGTGAGTATGATGTGGTGGACAACAATCCAGCCGGGGCCGTCAGGGTCGGGGCGGATGGAGCCTTGGAGGCTCCTATAATCGATTTTCGCTCCTCGGAGATTGGCTTCGGTGAGGTCGACGCTGAGAAAACTGGTGTTGGTGAGGTCAGCACCTTCGAGGTTGGCGCCGGTGAAGTTACGGTTGCGGAAGTGCACGCTGTGGAGATCAGCGCCTTTGAGGTTGGCACCCGTGAAGTCGGTGCGGATTGTTTTACCCTCATGGAGACCGGAAAGATCAGCACCTTCGAGGTTGGCGCCGGTGAAGTTGGCGTGGCTTAAGGTTGCGATATCGAATTTGGCACCTTCGAGGTTGGCGTCGGTGAAGTTGGCACTAAGGCAAAAGGTGTCTTTGAGGTTGGCCCCCCGGAGGTCGGCGCCGGTGAGATCAAGGTTGTGGAGGTCGGCATCGAAGAGGTCGAGGTTGCGGAGGTCGGCGCCTTTGAGGTCGAGGCCTTCAAGGTCCTTCCGTAAGATTCTCTTTCCTTCCAGTGTCCACGCATAGATTCTCGATAACGCAGTGTCTGGGTGCTCCTCAATTTGACGAAGGCGCTCCTCTGACAGAGCGGCGTCGGTGACGGCCTTGGAGGTCGTTTCAATTGCTGCCGCCGGGTCGATGACTTTGAGTTCGGCATCACGGTCGGTGCCTTTACTTCTTTCACGTATCATCTGATCGTCTCTGACTCTCGCGAGTCGCTCTCGTGGGGGCAGTTCGATTTTGCTTTTTTCTCCCTCGGCCTTTGGCGGTTTTTCCTTCATCTCTTCAGTTTTAGGGCAAATGGAAAATCCGTCAAGTGCACGCTTTAGTGTCTCGGGCGTTTTTTATTTCTTAAAAATGGGTATAATGGGGGAAATTCATGCGCAGCCAAATTATCATCCATAGTCGGGCCGAAAAGCTCCATTACGAGATCCGTGAGATCGTCCAGGTGGCCAAGCAGGTCGAGGCCTTAGGGCAGCCGATCATATGGGAGAACATTGGCGATCCGGTGCAAAAAGGGGAGCAGATTCCGGCCTGGATAAAACAGATTGTCGAGCGCGCCGTGCGAAAGGATGAATCGTATGCTTATGCGCCAACCAAGGGACTTGAAGCCACGCGCGAGTTTTTGGCCAAACGAACAAATCAACGGCGGAAGACAAAAATTACCAAAGAAGATATTGTTTTCTTTAACGGCCTGGGCGACGCGGTCGGGAAGATTTACGGTACACTCGATCCCACGATTCGCGTCATCGGCCCGACTCCGGCTTACTCCACGCACTCATCGGCCGAAGCGGCCCACACTGGCTCGCCGCATCTCACTTATAAGCTCGATCCGAAAAATAAATGGTTGCCTGATCTCGAAGATTTAGAGATGAAGGTTCGGTACAATCCGACGATTGGCGGCATTCTTTTAATCAACCCGAATAATCCGACTGGCACCGTCTATCCGAAGGAGTATCTCCAGAAGATTGTGACTATCGCCAAGAAGTACGATGTGTTTTTGATCGCCGATGAGATTTACGAAAGCCTGTCGTATGCCCGAAAGCCATTTACCCCGATTAGCGATGTGATCGATGGCGTATGTTCGATTTCGATGAAAGGAATTTCTAAGGAGGTGCCGTGGCCGGGCAGTCGGTGTGGTTGGTTGGAGTTTTATAATACTGATCGTGACCCGGTTTTCCAGAAATACGTGAAAGCTATTACCGACAGCAAAATGCTCGAGGTTTCCTCAACTACTTTGCCACAAGTTGTGATTCCGCAGATCCTGGACGACAAACGATACAAAAATAGTTTGGTACGACGTACTGCGGCTTACAAAAATCGAGCGATCAAGGCAGTGAAAATTCTTGAAAAGGTAAAAGGCGTGACTGTGGTTCAGCCGGAAGGAGCCTTCTATATTACGATCGTTTTAGACAAGAAGCTTTTGCGCGATGATCAGAAGTTGTCGATTAAAAACCAAAAAATAAAACGCTACATCGAGGAGCGGACCAGGTTCCCCTTAGCCCTCGATAAACGGTTTGTCTACTATCTTTTAGCCGCTACAGGTATTTGCGTGGTGCCCCTGACCGGATTTGAAACAGCAGAGACTGGTTTCCGCGCCACCTTACTCGAACCAGATGTAAAGAAACTAGAGACCACCTTTCGCACATTAGCCGTGGCCATCACCGAGTATCTTCAGTCGTAAGGTACGATCGGTTGCAATTCCGTTCTTCTCCGTCTAGAATCAGGTTCATTATGAAAAAAATTATCGTATTTGTGATTGTGGCGGCGGCGATTGTGTATGGCGGATACATTGTAAACCAGAATCTCGACGCTTCGGCCAAGGACACGGCGACTAAGGAAGCCAGTGAGGCCAAGGCCCTCGAGGCAAAGATGATGGAAGGATTCACGACGGAGGATCTCGTGATCGGAACAGGCAATGAGGCAACGGCTGGCAGCCAGATTATCGTTAATTATCGCGGTTCACTGAAAGAAACGGGAAAAGAATTTGAAAACAGTTACACCAAAAAAAGCCCCCTCATCTTAACGCTCGGCACCGGGGAGGTGATTAAGGGTTGGGATATTGGAATCGTCGGCATGAAAGTTGGCGGCAAGCGGCGTCTCACCATTCCGCCCGCTTTGGGATACGGCGCAGCGGGGCGAGGGGATATCATTCCACCTAACGCAACTTTAGTTTTTGATGTAGAATTAGTAGAGATTCGGTAATTTTTCCGGATCGTCTACTGAATGACGAAACTGTCCCGACATACAATTGAGGTCTATGCCTATCTCGTGCTTTTGATTGGCGCATTTTGTCTTGCCTTTTTTGTGGCCCAACCATACTTGAATGCGCTCCTTGTTGCATCGGTCGCCGCCATTATCTTTGACCCCTTATATCAAAGTATAAGAAAAATACTGCGCGGGAAGGCGAGCCTGGTTTCGCTCCTTACTATTCTTGTAATCACGATACTTATTCTGGGGCCGATTTCTTTGATTGGCAGTCAGGTATTTTTTGAGAGTCGGACCTTATATCTCCAACTCGAAGGACAGGGCGGGGGAAACACTATTTTAATGCAAGTAAAGAGTGCCTTGACCGCTCGTCTGGGCGACTCATTTGATCCTGAAATTATCGACCAACTCCTCAAGAACATCCTTCAATTTTTCTCGAGCCAAGCCGGAAATATTATCTCGAGCGTACTCCGAACGGTGGTCAAGGTGGCGATCGGCATATTTGCCCTCTACTATTTCTTAAAAGACTCGGGCGATATCCGAAGATATGTTTTAAAAATCAGCCCTTTAACCGAACTTCATACCGCGAAAATTATGGATAATCTTCGCCTCACAATCCAGGCCACGATTCGCGGTTCGATCATCGTTGCCTTTGTGCAGGGTCTTTTGATCGGTCTTGGTCTTCTCGCGCTCCAAGTTGCTAATCCATTTTTGTGGGGGTCAATTGGTTTTATTGCCGCATTAGTACCGGCGATTGGAACAACTCTCATCACCGCTCCGATTATCATTTTTCTCTTTTTCACAGGCGAGATGACAAAGGCCACTGTCTTTTTGATTTGGGGTATCGGGGTCGTCGGTTTGGCGGATAATCTCATTCGTCCATACCTTCTCGGCCGCCACACCGGCCTCCATCCATTTCCTGTATTTATAAGTGTGATTGGTGGAATCGGATTTTTTGGTGTGACGGGAATTCTCTGGGGACCGATTATTCTCTCACTTCTTACAACCACACTTGAGTCGTATCCCATGATCATCGCCGATACGGCGGATGGAAAATGAACTTGGCACTTGTAAAAAATTTCGGCCCAGCTTCTATTATTGATGGCTTGCGGGGCGTTTCCTTCACGTTTTCCGATTCGCTCGACATCCTCTTTGTGGCGATTCTTATCTATGCCGTTTTGAAACTGGTTTCGGAGACGCGGTCATTTCCCGTTATTTTCGGTATTTCGACCGTTTTTGTCTTCTATGGCCTGGCCACCGTTTTAAATCTAACGCTCACCCGGAATATCATCCAGTCATTTTTGAGTATCTTCCTTATTCTCATTGTCGTTATTTTCCAAAACGAATTTCGGCGATTCTTAACTTATTTTAATCTCGCCCCGCGGTTTTCAAAAAAAATGCTGCCGTCTCACGTTATTCTTGAAACACTGGCGGAAACGGTGGGGTATTTCGCCAAGAAGAAAACCGGCGCCCTCCTTGTTTTTCCGGGGAAAGAGGCGATTGACCAGCATTTGAGCGGCGGCTATGACTTAGACGGCGAAATCTCCGCGCCGCTTATTGTGAGCATCTTCGACGAATCAACGCCTGGTCACGACGGCGCCATTGTGATTAAAGGCAACCGACTTTCCAAGTTCGGTGTGCATCTGCCGCTCGCCAAAAACATTGAGTCGTTGCACGGCTATGGCACTCGGCACCGGGCAGCTTTGGGACTAAGTGAACGATCCGATGCTCTTATTGTGGTTATTTCGGAGGAGCGGGGAACAATCTCTATCGCCGAACAGGGTCGTTTGCGGAATCTGAAAGACGAAGACGAATTAGAAAAGATAGTCAAACGATTCTATCGAGTTAAATTTCCGCGCCAAGACATCTCGTATCTGGCCGCTCTCGGCGCAAAAAATATTGCTTTGGTTTTCTTCACACTCGTACTTTCGATTGGGATTTGGGTTTATCAAAATCAAAACTCGCCCATTGTCCAGAAAAATTTTGTTATTCCACTTGAATTCCAGAATGTCCCACCATTGTTCATTGTGAATGACGCGGTCCCGGAAGAAGTGGTCCTCACGCTTGAGGCGCGCGGTGGCAACTTCCAGGATTTGAACGCGGATGAGATTCGCGTTCCGATCGATCTTACGAATGCTCGAACCGGCTGGCGCCAGTTCTTGATTGATAAGGAGAAGATCAAAGTCCCGTTTAATTTTACGCTGGTTAAAGTGGATCCGGAAAAAGTCAGTTTGCAGATCGCGAAAAAAGAAGTTGAAACTTCAAGTCAACTGAAGGCGCGCCCGTAAGAGTGCGACCATTGACTAGATGAGACAAACTTGATATAAAGTCGTTAGTTTTGTTTGTCAGAAAGGAATATAAAGAATGAAACGTATTGCCATCTGTGGCGGTGCTGGCCACCTTGCATGTTATGTGAGAGCGCGTCTTCACGAGATAGGCGCCGAGGTGTTCCCTTTCGTGCGGACGGAATGTCAGAAATCCGCGCTGGGAGATCAGGCCCACGTCGTGGACGTTGGTCGGCCGGATATGATTGAGGAGGCGTTCAAAACTCGCGGGCCATTGGACGGTCTTGTTTATGCCGTCGGACGTTGTCGCCCCGATGCCTTCAAGGAGGCAAACAGCATGTCTCTTAATGAGCTGTTTGGGACGCATTTCCCTCCGGATATGGATCGTCTGGTGTACGGCCTTCAGAACGTCTGTAAGGTGGCCGTGAATATCGGCCTTCGACCCGGAGGAGTTATTGTCGTGGTTGGTTCAGCGATCAACTCACCTAATTACGACAGACCCTCGTCCCAGGCGAGCGTTGGCCCATATGCTGTGGCGCAAGCGGCTCAAGCCCAGTTGATCAAGGAGTGGCGAGAGAATCCGGTGGCTCGAATGAGAAAGATCGTTCTCCACTATCTGACACTCGGTCCAGTAGAAGGGCCATTCTGGGGCAATAGTCCTCAGAAACCGACCGAGATGCTCGAGCCGGAGAAAGTGGCCAAAGGGATAGTGGGACTCTTCAAAATCACGGGTAGACACTTCGATGTCGAACACATCCCTGGCACCAACCCACAGATTGCAGAAACTCCGATTCGCTAAGGCGATCTGGAGTTTTTTTATTCGCCACATTTTATAACGAGTAAACGTGCTACACTCTTCTAACTCACGATCGTGAGTTAGAAGAGTGTAGCTTTTAAGCATTCCTCGGCGGTTTTGGTATACTACAAAACGATGATTCCTTTGAAGAATTCGCGAGAACTGGTTTGGACGGCGCACGCTAAGGCCAAGATGCGCTTTTATGGCCTGTCCGAATCACGGGTGAAACGGATTATTCATACGCCGAAACGAATCGAAGAGGGGATTGCGCCCAAAACAATTGCCATGATGCAACCCGCTGGCAGTGCAAAGAATCCGTACGAACTCTGGACCATGGTGCAGGTCGTAGCGCTGAAGCGGCGCGGAGATTCCGGCCGTAGCGTCGGAAAAGTTCATAAAGTAATCAGCGCCTGGCGATATCCGGGTGTGACAAAACCGGGTAGTGAAATTACGCTAGGCATGGTGCATAGTGAGCTAGAAGAACTATCAAAGTGACCACTTGTTCATTACATTTTGTGCAAATGCGCAAACCCAACGAGCGTAATTCTACTACCCGGAAACCGGGAGATAGTTTACCGCCGGAAATTTTAAATGATCTACGGAAATGGTTTCGAGTATAATAAGTCCATGACCATTACCAGCCCGATTTTCCAAAGCAACGAATATCTCCACGAGCGGTTCACCTGTGACGGTCAGGATAAAAATCCACCGCTCCATATTGGCGAGGTGCCGCAAACGGCAAAGAGTTTAGTTTTAATTGTGGACGATCCGGACGCGCCGGAGGGAAATTTCACGCATTGGTTACTTTGGAATATTTCGCCGGAAACAAAAGAAATTGATGAGGGGAAAAATCCCGATGGAAGCGTCGAAGGAAAAAACGGATCGGGGAGTGTTGGGTATATGGGACCGTGTCCGCCAATCGGCCGCGCCCATCACTATCAGTTTAAATTATTTGCACTCGATACTGTTTTAGATCTCGCGCCAGGCGCGCGCCAGTCCGAGGTTGAGTCGGTTATCCACAAACACATTCTAGAATCCGCCCAGCTCGTCGGTCTCTACGCCCGAAGCGCCATTCCGCGATAATTGACATTTTGTAATAATTATTGTACAAAGAAGCAAGAAAGGAAAAATGTATGGAAGTATTCGAACTGACCGAGGTAGTCGGTGAGGAGTCACCATTTCGGAGCTGGGGACTGATCATATTCCTGTCATTGCTTGTGCCGTTGGCAGGGTATGCTGTCTATGAGGGAGTAGCACATCTGGTTCTCATTTGGGGCAGTCCCGGCGATCAAAAATACTTTGCAGGGGGCGGAGTATTTTTTGCAATCTTCGTGTTTTTCGGGCTGATGGGCACAATCCGGCGCGACTTCAGAAAGCCGCCTCGACCCAGAAAGAAAAAACGCAGTTCCCCCTAGTCATCAGCCGACACACACCAGTGTCGGCTTTTTTTTATTTTCCCCCACATTCATTGACCTTAAATATGAAGAAGAGTATAAAAGGTTTATATGTGCACTATTAATTTTTGGTCCATACTTCTGAATATCGTCACTGTTATCGCTTTATTGGTTTTAGTTTTCGTGGCTATCCCGCGACGGATTGGTAAGCGGAAGAAATAAAAAACCTCGTCGAGTAAAGACTCGCGAGGTTACTTGTGGTCTTTTGGACAGACCTGGTGGCGTGGCAGTTTGATGCCGGTGATCTTGTGATTCGCGCAGGCCTCGAGAAAGGCTATGCGGGCGGTTTTTTCTACAGCACGTGCCAGTGCTGCCGGGGTAATGAGATACTGTTGCATCTGTTCCTCGGACGCGATCTGGGTGGCTTCAATAGGAGTCCCGGAATTGCACAACGGGAGATCGAAGCCGACGGGCGGTTTTACCAGTTGTCCATTCTGCTGAACGGAGAATTCATGCAACTCGTTACTTTTCGCGCTGCCCCCCGAGTTGCGCACGATGTAAAGCATCAGTCCAAACATACCTACACCCTCCTCCTTGTGTTCTAAAAATATTCTAAATCTCAATTTCCTATAAAGTCAATGTGCGCGATGTAATGCCATTGACACTCGTGAGGCGGAGTGTACACTTAAAATGTAATGACTTCACTCATGAGTACCGCCATCTCGCTCCTGTCCGCACTGCTTCTTGGACTTCTTTTGCTTACTCTTACCCATCGGCGAGGAGGTTATCTGAAATATTAAGAAAAAATAATCAGAAAGAACAAAACCTCCCGCCGCGGAGGTTTTTTGCTTGTAGCTTGAAGATTTTTTATGAAGTTCGTAAGAAATCTTCAGGCCATAATGTCTGGCCAGCTATTTGAAATAACCCATAGTGTCTTGGAGAAAGGGAGCGGTGGTATGGTGGAATCATTGGTATCACGATGCAGTTCGGGCGTTAGGCTGACAACCGGAGTTTATCATAGGGAGATGGTCAGTTTGGCTCTCGGTAAAGCGGTGGAAGCGGAATTTCGTCGAGGCGTGTGGAAAGGGCACATTCGGGTGGTAGAGGAAGATGGTTTGCGTCTTGTCGGGGATCTCTCTGACCGGCGCGTGGCCATCAATTTCTATACTAATGGCGTGGGGGTGAATGATCTGTCTAATCCGCCACACCAAGAGGTGCTCGCACTGATCAATCGAATTCTCTATGCCTTAACGGAGTCGGAGCTGTGTGTCGGAGATCCGGAGCGTTCTCTCCTCACCTTCGGAAAAGGAGCCCTACTGGACCTGGGTCCAGAGGAAAGATTCCGAGCCATCTGCTTGGTCTATCTGGCCATCTGGAAACAGACCCGATCACGAGTGGCCAGAACAGTTCTCGA
>ERZ1292623.1499-Hain-H51-01um-R1-1499-length-22426-cov-9_pt1 | contig 22426 bp, 38 predicted proteins | sample MGYA00564398_ERZ1292623 | MGnify/ENA primary metagenome ERZ1292623 (study PRJEB36523, sample SAMEA6512633) | groundwater metagenome | collected 2019-01-07 | study: AquaDiva: Metagenomics assemblies of 32 groundwater samples | reverse complement strand
ACTATTAGTCTCACTATCATAACCTTTGAGCAGTAACATAAATTTATTCCTTTCTATTTTAAATATAATATTAAGTATAAAACCAACCATTCCATTGATTTATACTATGAATAATATTACTTAAATTAAATGGACTTTCCTCTAGTCTCTTGAGTTCCTTTTCGTGTGTACTATCAATAAATTTAAAAAAAGCAATATCCATTTGTTTTAATGCAGAAATAACATCTCCTAAAGTTATATAAATAACACTTACATACCCAGACTTTTCTATTTTTTCATTATCTAAAGTTGAATACCAAAAAAGTGTTTTTCCTGTTTTACTTTGCCTAACTATATGACACTCAAATAATGACACTTCAGGACTTGCATCCATCCTATCATCAAAAGAATTAAGATCAAACCTCTGGAAATAATTATTTCCATTTTTAAGTCTGTAAGTTAATTTGGTTAACATAATTATGCTCCTCCCCACCTTATTAAAATTTAATCTACTTTAGCTACTATTTTGCAAGCTTCCTCATAGAGGAGTTCTAACTTCAAGTCATTTGCTACTTTATCACATTCCTTTATTTCCTGTAACAGTAAATATTCGGTGTCCTCCTGTAATTGCTTTATTCTAGTAAATGTTTTTAGTAAATTAGTTACTTTTACATTTGACACTACTAATTTAATAGTTAATTCCTGTTTTGTCATAAATAATTGTCCTTTCTTTTTGTTATTTCCTGTCTATTTTAATATGATCAAAATTACTCATATCCACATTTAAATATTCTAATTGATGTTTAAGATCTTCTATCTGATCCTTTTCACTTTCTTCTATGCCCGATTCGTCATCTGATTCAATTCCCCAAATACCACCAGATGTTATTTTTTGGTAGAAAGAGTACCCCTTTTCTTCTGAGAAAATATTAGCATTGGCAATAACTCCTACAAAGGAAAAAGCACCATTGTTTAATTGCTCCATTCTTTTATAATCTTGTAGTCCATACTCTCTGTAATCCTTTGTTCCTACCTTTTCACCACCAGCATAAGGTTTAAACCCAGTATGCTCTCTATTTCTTGTGTTAATTTCCTCTATCTCCTCCTCTGTTAAATCCTCATAAAACTTGTCATACTGTCTTACAATTACTCCATCATCAAGATCACTTGTATATTCACCAATAAAAGAAGTATCTGCATCATCATCAAGTTTATGTTCTATTACTATTGATTTTATTTTAAATTTCTTCATTTTATTGTTCTTCCTTTCATTAAAATTTATTTAATAATATCCCAAATAGCTTTTGCTTGTTCCAAGCTAATGTCACTCAAAATAACATCAAAACCTGTGTCCCTGCTAACTGTAAATTGAATAGTTCCATTATCTCTGTATTTATGAATACAATAGTCCTTATGTCCTGCTGGAGTAATACCAGTATATTCTACTAATTCATATAATAGTTTATCTTTTTTTACATAATATTCATTTGTACGTTTTATTTGTTCTTGAATTAGTAGAAGATTCTCTTCATACTTTGGTAAAAATCTTCTTTTAATCTCTTTTACTATTTCAGAACTACTTTTGTTCAAAGACATTTTTATGCTAACATCATATTTAGGAGCAAAGTATTCATTTTTACAACTCCTGGGATACTCCCCAGAAACGGTAAGTTTTCCAATACTTCCATAATTTTCTGCAAAATATATACAATAATCACCTCGTTTTATTTTAAAAAAATTATGTTGTATGGACAAATTATCCTCAAACTCATAATACAGTAATTTTGCTAATTCTTTACAAAGTTCTTTAAATTTTTCTATCTCCATAATCATTACTCCCTTTCTTTGAATGGAAAGACTAAAATTTATAAAATTAACTTACAATATTTAATAACTTGCCTGCTCTCTTCTCTAAGTCTAATCTTGAATCAATGTGAACTCTGTTCCTGGCGGTTGCTGTTAACCCTTGAACTATGTTCCATAATGAATTATAAGAACCCTCTTCCTTCTTTGCAGTTTCTATTGCTTGCCTGGACTCTGATAATTGAAAATCTTTATTCCTTAACCAAGTAATTGTATCTTGTTCATTATCTGCAATTCTATAATCAATGGCCTTTTTTATAGTCTGTGTTTCAAAAACCGCTGAAGATTCAATATACTGTTTTAGTGTAGGAACCACCTCTTTGAATGCTTTGTAAGGAGCGTTACCCTTATGTACTACCCTACTTGTTTGAATACATTTAGCGTCCCATACAATATGGTTTCCACAAACATATCTATACAAAAAAGTAGTTATCCCAAAAGTGGCTTTTCCTACTTCACTATTCCACACAAAAAAACCTCTTGATAAAAAATCTCCATTTACTTCAATTTTATGCTCTTCATCTACCATGAACATAAATATATCTCTATCACTTGCATATAATCCAGCATTTTCCATACTATCTTTGTTACCAAAACCTCCTGTTTTATATGCTGGAGGATTATGCCATGATGGATTAAGTTCACACAAATGCTCTACTGCATTTACAACATCGATATCCCATATCCTGGAATAACCTGTACTTGTTAATGCTCTAATGGTTTTATCACTGTTAGCTGATATTAATAACTTGTTTATAGTATCTGTTTTACTAATACCATAATTCAAATTATTTACTGCTAGCTCAGGAGATAATTTTTGTATATATCCAGCGGGAGCATCTGCACTTATACATAATTGATTAAACGACCAATTAGTCAGAGCAAAATCAGTATCACAATGATTTAACTTTATATCATTGTCCCTTGCAACAATATTAACTTCTTTCAAGTTTACAGATGCTTCAATACTAATATTCCTACGATTTAATACTGATATTTTCAGCTCTTCTAATGTCTGAAATCTTTCATCTACTGGCCTATTTCTCCATTGTTCACTAGCTGTCATTAAATTACTCATAATAATATTCCTTTCTTTTTTGAGATGTTCCCTAAAGTTAGCACAACTAACTTTTTACTATTTCAAATTTCCCATAATATGGATATATAGAACCATCTCTATAAATCTCATATCTATATGTTCCATCTTTAGCACTAAACACTACTAATAAGTGAGAATTATATCTATTCCCAATATTATGTCCCACAACTCCGACTTTTTTATAGGTTTTAGGAGCATCTGCAAGTGGTCTTCCCTTACCCATCCTACCAATAGTTTCAGTATTATAAGATACATTTCCTATGTTACCAATAAATTTAATTTCTATCATTTTTATTACTCCTTTTTTTAATTTCTATAAGATACTTAATTCAATTATAAATGAATTATACATTGATTATTCAATCTGTCAAGATACCATTTTAAAATTATTTTTACTGAATTAGGTATATTTTATATATAATAATGTAATAGCAATACTCATGCCAAAATTATTTTAATTAAAAATAACTATCTATCTTGACAGATTGAATAATCAAGGTATAATGCAACTAATTAGTATTATTTTAATTATCTCATAAAGTAAAAAAGGAGTAATAAATTATGACTATCACAGAAATAAAAGAGCAATTGCCAAATGTAAAAGTTCTGTACAAAAATAAAGTATATATTGGCAGGGTGTATGGTAGAGCAAATAAATTTCCTACTACAGTAATTACGGTAGATGGTCATGACATACATTTTGAAGTAGCTTGGGCAACTGTAAAACACTGTTTATGTAAAAATGTTCCTATAACATATTAAACAGGTGACTTGCTTTCGTAAGAACTGGTGAATGAAATGTTTAGTGAAATAAAAAACATAATGTAAAGTACCACAATAAATAAAAAGAACAAGAGGAAAGAAGATAAAATGTGTGAACATTGCAAAAAAATTAAAAATGACTATGAGCTTTTTATAGTAGAGAAAAAACATATAATTAGAAAAAAATTTGGATATATAATTGTATGTAAGAAATGTTTAAATGATCTGCAAAAAAAGAGAAACTATGTTAAGTACAAATAATCACAATTTTTACATACTGAAGGATGAACAAAATGAAATTGGTTTTGAGAAAGATTTAAAAAATAACAATATAGTTAAATCTATAATTTAAAGGAATACATTATATGATAAAACTACAAGTATGGAATGTAATTAATGTAGACAATGAGATTATAAAAAGTATCTACACAAGTAAAGGAGCTCCGAGTATAATAGCATTTAACAAGCTCAAATTTTTATTTCCTAAAACTTATTTTTTCCTAAAATTAAAAAAAGGTAACAGAGTAATAGGACAAATAACAAGGAAATAACTTTGCATTTAAATTATAAATGTGACTTTATGGCTATGAACTAAATTATAAAGAGAGCATCATAGTCCAGAACTATAAAGTCCAGAGGAGAGATCAGAAATTTTTGCTTAATATAGGCTAATAGCTATTAGGATTTCTGTGCATGATTATAAATTTAGCTATTAAAAATTAGATAACTAATTATAAATTTTTTATAGGGAGAGTAAAATGAATTGTTACATGTGTGGAGGTTTTTTGTTAGCTAGAGATATGCACTCAGTCGGAAAAAAGAAATTTCATAAAAACTGCTGGACAAGATTAGACAGAAAGCAACAAAAAATAATCCAAGATGAAAGAACACCTGTAAAATTAATAAAAGAACATTTACAATAAAAAATAAGAATATTCCTATTTTATAACAATCAATGTGAGGAAAAAGTATGAATACTATAGAATATGACCAATTAATAGTAGAAATAAAAAATAGTGCTAAAACATTTATTAAGGATAATATTTTATTTCCCACTGAACAAGATTATATTATTATAGAAAGTGCAATGTTATTAGGAGCAAGTATAGTTGTTAGATTTAATATGAAAAATACAGAGGAAAAATTATGAAATTAGATAGTACAGTATTTACATGACTAAATTGGAAAGCTGGAAATATCTAGGATTTAGACTTAAAATGTAGATACTCAGATCAGAAAAAATAAATTTATTGAGATATTTAAAAAATAGTAAAAAGGGGGAATTATCATGAAAACATGCTGGAAATGTGGTGGGAACATAAGAAATGGGGAAGCAATAGCAATTAGACCTAAATTGTCTTTAAATGATCATGGAATGATTAAAAGTTGTGAAAATAGGTACTTTCACAAAAATTGTTATTACTTAATGTCAAGAATAGAAAGAGAACAAACATAATTATATGAATAATATTGAATTAATCAAACTTAAAGTAGGATACACTTTTAAAAATATTTTTGGAGAATTAATTATTTTTACAGATAGTACAGAATCACCAATATTAACTAATTCAAGTAATTTAGACACTACAAAAATTACTATTGGAATAGTTTTGTATAAAAAGGAACATAAAACATATATATATATTGATGACAATAATTATTTTGTTATAAATAAAATATAAGGATATATTATGAAATTAATAGGAAAGTATTTGATAATGAACGTAAAAAATTTATAAATACAATTCTTAAAAATAAACCTATATTTAAAACTAATATATTTTTTGATATGAAAAATAGGTTAGAATTAATTTAAAAAAAGAGTTAGATAATATATAAATTTATTTTAATTTTTTTAATAATCTCATTCTGTTATAGTTATAATTAACTTTTATAACAACCTAACAACTTTTTATAACAATCTATTAATATTTTATTATATCTATAATATTTTCCAAAAGTTAAATTTTAATTTTATTTTCATTAAACTTATAACTTATAATTTATAATTTATAATTATGTTCCCTACCAGTTCAGACAGGGGAATGGGATTGTTTTAGGAAAAAGTTACCATTTAACAAGTAAAAGCTAAAATAATCTCTGTACTAATATTATTAGCTTTTAGCAATTGTTAAATGTCATCATTAACTTCTTCTCATTAGTTTAATTACTTTTTACTACTTATATAGATATTTAAATCTATATATTATTTTGTATTAGGATTTTACAGCCTTATTAATTTTTTATTTAAAGAGGAATTACAAACTCTTTAGTGATGGATATTAGTTTTATCTTTCAAGTTTATATACTAATATCTTTTTGTGCGATCTTTGTGGATTTGTATAAAGCACATACTATATCACTATAATAGTATATCTGTATCATAACATAGCTATATAATAATTTGATGAATATTATCTATGTCCAATACAAATTACTTCCGACTCATGTTTATCATGACAATCGGTAAGACTCCTAGTGTTCAGCATAGGGGTTATGGTCTCCTAATGAGGTCAAATATTAATATTAGAATAAAGTAAGTAAAATATATTTTTTACAATGTTCTAATTTATTAATATTCAAAATATAAGCGTAGTCAACGGTGTCCAGGTAGTTTAATTTACCACCGACTTGTTACCAAGTTTCTACGGAGTTACCCCAGCATTTACTCGTTATTATATTCTAATTGCAGTACGGTACTGCTGGGCGTTACCCCTTAGAATAAATCGCTAAATATGTGTTACATATTCTAACTTGAATAAACACCAGAAACCGACGGTTGGAATACATAAGCTCTTATACCAACAAATGTATTCCATTTTCTAAGCAAACATCATCAAAGTTCTGGAAAACTGATCCTTTACAAAATAGATTTTAATACAAAGAACAAACGTTTAAAGAATAAATCTTTAAAAGTGAATAATTAATAATTAGTTAATTTATCTCTCACTGCAAAAAGTGAGCTTAAAAAGAAAGAGTAGATATTAAAAAATTTTTTGTAACAGTTAAAAATTAAAAATTATTAGAGCACTAAATGGCTAAGATTATAAATAGTAAGAACTATTACAAAAAGAGAGAGTAGTTATACTGAAAGATAACAATTTTTATTAGTTTTGTATGCTAATCTATTATTATTTAAACAATATATAAATTTTTGACATGGTAACATGTTTATACAATCAATTTCTATACAATTTAATGTTTGTTTTTTCTTTTTACTTTGGGATTTAAATAATTTTTTAGAATTTTTACCAGAAAAATATTTTTCTTTGTCTTGGCTATTAAATCCTTTTTTATAGTATTTTCCGCTTCTGCTTCTTTTTAATACAATTATACTCACAATTTCTTATTTTACTACATGCTTCTACTTTTGTCAAATGAATTTTGAGATAATTTTAAAATAATTTGAAAATAGTGTCTTGACAGATTGAATAATGGTGGTATAATCAGATTAACATTTGATTAATTACAATTTAAAAGCAAAAAGAAAGGAATTTTACTTATGCCTATTACATTTATAATTATTAAATTGCCACAATCAAAAGCAGAAGAAATAAAATTTGATGGGGATTCTATAACATTGAAGGAAGCCATTAAACTAAATGGTACAAAGAGAAATTTTATTTATTATGTAAATTGTAAAGAAGTTCCTGAGAATACTTTAATTAAATCTGGGGATATCATTCTTCCTATTGGAAAAAGCTGTTGATACAATTAAACATTATTATGAGGATGCAATAAAGTATAAATTTGTTATTATTAATTATTGGTATGAGGTAATTGTATTGTAAGGGAAAACATTAATATATAAAGGAAAAATATAATGTTTATTAATATTAGTAACATACTAAGTAAAGATTGGAGTGAAAAGCACTTATATGAAGCAAGTAAATGGGGAAAAATTGTAGATATAGAATTTCCATATATTCATCCTATAGACAGTGATGATATGTTTGAGGAAATATTAGATAGAATTAAGCAAAAAATTGGAAAACTTAATTTAAAAAAAGGAGATTGTGTTTGTATAGCGGGGGAGTATGGTATTACTTTTGATATTATAGACTATGTTTATAGTTGTTTACACTATGTTTCGAGTTGTTATCCTGTTATAGATAATGATAAAAATTTTATTAAATTTAGATTCTATTAAAATGGGACTATTATTATGGAAGAAGATGAAGTTTGCCATGAGTCTGATCGTGATAGTAATAATGAAAAATATAGTGTTTTATTTGATGAACTTGTTGTAGAAACTGATATGTCTTGGTTATTAGACATTGATTGTGAGGAAATATGGTTTCCTAAATCTTTATGTAGAATAGAGGAGAATAAAATAATTATGCCTTATTGGTTAGCAGAAAAAAATAATTTAATATAAAGAGAAATGAAATAAACAAAATAGTTAAGGAAAGATTAAAGAAAATAGAAGAGGAACTAAAAATTTTGCAGCAGTCAGAAGGGACAGAAACAGCACATGGTATTGCTGATAATTATTTATGTGAAGCTTTAATTTTGTTAGGCTATAAAAAAATTGTAGAAGAGTATGAGCAAATATACAAATAGTATGCCTAAGTGACGCTACGCTTTGTTTTAACTTGGATAAGATAGTTTATCTCATAATGATGATTAAAAGCTGTCTTGCTTAATCCTGTAGCTATTACTTTTGCTTTTAGGTAGCAATTAAATGAATCACACTTATAATTTTAGAGATATTTCTTTTTTAGAAATTTTTATACTCTTTTGTCTAGTTTTTATTATTTCGGGGTATCTTTGTTACAAACTTTGTGCACAAGATTACACAAATGAGCAAATAGCAGATGCAATTTACAAAACTGAAGGAGGAGATAGGGCAAAAGTGCCTTATGGAGTTTTGTCTATTAAAACTAATGATCCAAGAGGAGTGTGCATTAATACTATAAAAAAGCAAAGAATCAGGCACAAAAAACATAATTGTAATTTAGATTTCATAACTTGTTTAGGAAATAGATATTGTCCTGTGAGTAGTGATAGCAAAGGTAATAAAAATTGGGTAAAAAATGTTAAGTATTTTTTAAACAGAAATAATAAGGGGAAATAATTATGTTAGACATAACTTTAATTATTATTATATTGATATACACAATATTTGGAGATACCATTAAAAGTTATTTAAACGGTTTTTTTCTAGTAAAAAAATAATTTGAAAATAGTGTCTTGACAGATTGAATAATCAATGTATAATTCAAATATAATTGAGACTAAATCAATTTAAAAACAAAAAGAAAGGATATATAGAATATGGGAAAACCTTATACTGATGATAGGAAAGAAGAAGTTAAAGCTACCTTAAATGAAATACCTAAAAAGAAGGATTTAGAAAAATTTAATAATACTATTCCAGATGATTTTGTAGAAGCAATAGTTAAGTTAAATATTTCAGATTATGCAAATATAGATAGGCAAATAAAGGAATTAACGGCAAAGAGAGATGTTATGAAACCAGGAATAATTGATTTTATGAAAAAGAAAAATCTGAGAATTTTAGGAAAACTTACATTAGTAATAACAGAAAAGCAAAAATTAGATGCTACTAAAATATATAAATTTTTAGGGTTTAAGAAATTTATGACTATTGCTAAAGTAACTTTGAAAGATTCTGAACAATATCTCAGTAAATTAGATATTGGTAAATGTTATGATGACAAAGAAGTGGAACCAGAATTTTTCCTAAGAGTAAATCATAATAGTATAAATTAGTAACATATTTTATATTAAGGAAATTAGAATATGACTGAAGAAGGAATGATTGAGAAATTACAAGAATTATTGATTTTTAATTAATTTATTATAAAAGGAGCAATAAAATGAATTTTCCAAAAAAAATAGAAATTAATGTTGAAAATGAGTTACAAGCTGGAATATTGTATGCTTGTTTTAATAAGACTGCTAAAGATGTTTTAGATCATTTAGGTAAAAGTACTAGTCCTCTTGCTAAAAGCACTTATCTTAATTACAAAAATGGTAATTATTTTAATGGTGGTTCTTTTCCTGTTGGAGAATTTATTCAAGGTTGCTGGGAAAAAGCAGACTCGTTATTAAAAGAAATATATAAAAGCCAAAATAATAGATTAGCAAAAATTAAAGTAAGAATAGATGGAAAAGAATTTTATGAAATTTTAAGTTTTGAAAATATTAAACGTAGAAATGAATTACCTAGTAATTATCTTAGTGATTATCCAGTCTTTTTTTTGCCAGATAATTTGATGTTTGAGAGTACTATTTATATTAAGGAAACTCCAATTTTAACTCATTTTTTAACAATTGGAAAACTGTATCGTAAAGAATTTTTTGACCAGATGCTACATATTATGTTTATTGCTGGGGGAAGACTCGCTAAACTAAAAAAAGCAACAGTCAAGGAAGAAAACATAAGTATTGCTAAAGTAAAAAGTAAGAATAAAGTTAAGGAAGGATATAACATAAGGGAATTTATAATATGATCCCTGTACCTGGATTGACATTTTTAAAAAATATTGCAAATATGAAAGCGGAGTATAAATGTAATGTTTGCAGTAATATTGTAGTAAGATATAAATCCAATGCTAAAAAAGTATTATCTTGTGGTTGTTCAGTAAACATAAAAAGAGGGCAACATAATTCAAGTAATACATATTTATATAGAATATATCATTATTTCAAAAGTAACTTTGGAAAAAACATTGAATTTAAAAATTTTATTGATTTTAAAAATTGGGCATTAGCAAATAATTGGATTCCAGGAAAGCTCGTGGTGAGAAGAAATAGATTATTAGATATAGTAAAAAATAATTTAAAAATAGTAACTAGAGAAGAAGGAATAAGAAAGGCAAGAAGCAAAAGTAATGAACTAACAGAAAAACAAAAAGAAAATATAGATAAACACTGGATAAAAATAGTTACTAAGCACAAAAAAAGTGAGTCCCTTAATTGTTTAATAAACTTAGTAGCTTTATTAACAAGTTTAAGATTTTGTGATGTGTATAAACATATTACAGGAAATAATATTTACAATAATTTAGGAGATGGCAGAAAATCATACAAGAGGGCATGGAGAATTTATAAAAATAAAAAAGAGATTTAAAAAATAGAAAGAGAAATTAACGATGGAAATTGTATCGTTTAAATTATGTCAAAAATATAACACAAATAAAATTACTATTTAAATTTAATTTATTAAAACAGGATTGGAGGAAAAAATTATGGCGTGGTTATCATTACAGGATGTTACTAAAGATATTTTGGAGGGTATGAAAATTCCTTATGTTAATGATGTTTCTATAAATCATCCAATTATGGGTGACTTTTGTTTTTTTCCAGAACAGTACTTAGAAGCAATTATGAAGAATTTAGAAATACCTAATATAACAATATATAAGAGGGAAGAAACGAGTCGTCATGGTATGTTTTTACTTAGTAAAGATGTTCCTTCCTTACTTAATGATAGTGAAAAGTTAAAAGAAATAGATATTAAAAAAGAGGAATTACTTGTAGAATTTTATTCTACAACAAAATCTTCTGATATTTCTCACTACTTGAAAAGTACGTTACTTGATTGTGTTAAAAAGATTACTCCAATAATAGGAAAATCAATAAAAATTGGTATACCTCACAAAAATAGAAAAACCATTATTAATGATACAGGATGGTTTTATATATTTATTTGGAGCCAATTGGAATCTAATAATCAATCTTTTACAAAGCCAACAGAAACTGCATGGGGAATTCACGTAGATTGTTTAGATCAAAGTTATCAACCTTCTGGGGAAGGAATTCCAATTATTACCGATGAGGGTTATTGTATTGCGGAATTGGTAAAAGATGTTTTGTATATTCACTATGATTTGTGCCATCATGATACTTCTGATGCGGTGAATATATTTGAAAAAATAATGCTTGAATTAATTAAAGTATATTTATTTTCCACAGAGGAGAAAGATTCTTATCTTAAAGATATAGCAAAGAAAAAAGAAGAAAGAAATAAAATAAATTTTATTTCTTTCTCTGATAATAAAATTAAGAACAGGATTAAAATATTAAGTAGTGAAGTTAAAAGTTTCTCTCTTAAATTAGAAGAGTATAAAAGAGAAATGATTAATATCATTAATAGAATTAAAGAAAATGAAACTATACTATTGTCTTTAGACAAAAGTTGTAAAGATCTTAAGGAAGCTTCTGAAAATGAATATTTAAATATCTTAAAAATAAGTAAGGTAGCACATGTTACTTGTGAATTGGATCATGTTTCTATTTTTACAAAAGATATTTATATTAATCTTACTAATCCCACTAGCAAAGAGATAGATATATACCATATAGGTAAATTTAGAATTAATATTTATTCAGATGGTAGGATAAATTTTTATAATTTAACAAATTTAGGAAAAGGCCCTGGATTTACACTACCAACAGGTTTTTCTGGAAATGAAAATTATAACAGACATCATCCTCATATAAAGAGTGATGGATTTGCATGTTTGGGAAATTTATCCGCAATAATTCCAACTTATATTTCAAACAATCAATTAAGTGTACTTAGTGTTTTGTTAATTAAATTTTTAGAAACTGTGTATGTGGAAGATACAGCAGGAAAGGGTATTTTTTGGTGGCCTAAAGTAAAAACTGAAGTAAAAACTGATTAAACTTTTATAAAAGGAGAAGTGGTGGTGAAACAAAGAAATATAGATAAAGAGACAGCGTATTTTTTTCCTCACAAATTTAAAACAGGTATCACTTTATTGGAAGAAATTGATGTTCCAACTATTGTTCTTACAGACCAATCTTATATGGATATGTTTTACATAACTTCTCAATGTGGGAATGATGAAATAAGTTGGTTGGGTTCTGTGGATAAGTTAAATAATACATATATTATAAATAATATTTATTTGTTGGAGCAAAAAGTGACAAGTACTTCTACAGAAATATCAGAAGTATCTCTAGTTAAATTAGTAACAGATCTGTTGAAAAAAGGAATGATGAAAGAAGTAAACAGTTTAAGATTTTGGGGACATTTACACCCAGGAAATTCAACATCTCCTTCAGGAACTGATAATGCTCAAATGGGAATCTTTAGAAAAAACTGTAATGACTTTTTTATAAGAGGTATTTTAGGAAGAAATGGCAGAATGGAATTTTCTGTTTTTGATTATGTAAAAGGATTAGTTTTTGATGATGTTGAATGGAGTACACAAAAGATTTCTGATGTTACGAGAAAAAATGAGATTAAAAAAGCAATAGAGGAAAAAGTGAAAAAAGAGGTTTTTATACCGTTTCAGCCTCCTCATTATTTGAGTAATTTTTCTTCTGATAAAAATGATCCTTTTGAGATTGCATCTTTTGATAATAATTTTCATGGTAAATATGGTAACTTCCATATGTAATTGTTAATTTATTAGAAAGGAGATATTGATTTATGAGAATTGATTATTGGCGACAATTAGATATATTTGACCCAATGAAATTTAATGCTCCAGTTGTTATAATAGGAGCGGGTGCATTGGGAGGGTGGGTAGCTAATGTTTTAACAAAAAGTGGAGTACGGGATTTAACAGTATACGATTTTGATAAAGTGGAAGAGCACAATTTACCTAATCAACCTTATGGAATAGTAGATATAGGTAAATTGAAAGTAATAGCATTACAAGAACTTGTTTTTAGAAATTGTGGGTTTAATATAAATATATGTGGTGAGGCATTTACCAAAAATACTTTAGTAATACCAGGTTCTATTGTGTATATATGTACAGATACAATGTCAAGTAGAAAAGAAATTTGGGATAATGTTATTAAACACAATGTTAAAATACCTTTAATGATTGAAAGTCGTTTAGGAGCAGAAATAGGTAAAATTTATACAATTAATCCTATTGACCCTGATCATATAGAAAAGTATGAGAAAACATTGTATTCTGATGAAGAAGCAGAGGAAAGCCCATGTACTTATAGATCAATAGGAACAGTAGTAGTTACTATGGCAGGATTAGCTGCTCATAAATTAATTAAATATCATAAAAATATTGATTTTAATTCTAACATTGAAATAAAAGAAGGGAGGGAAAGAAAAAATTCAGATTTGTTTTGTGTAAGGCCATTGTTAGTGACAACGGCTAAATTTTAATTGTTGTTATTTTTGCAAAGGAGATATAAAATGTTTACGTTTTTATGCGGGAAAATTCCTGGTACAGTAAAAGAAATAGTTTTTGATGATGAAACACTGACTATTCAAAAAGCAGTTCAACTTGGAGCTGAAGCATGTGGATTTGTATATAACGCTTCAGATATAATTTACCTTAATGGTGATATAGTAGCTCCGGGCACACTAATCAGTAATGGGGATGTAGTTCTGGTAGATATTCCTAAAATTAAGGGAGCACAAAGTGTTATTAAGATAGGAAGAAGTAATTCTATTCTTACCAGAGTTGCACTGCATGATGGTGATACTGTAAAAACAGCGTTGGAAGTAGCTGGGATGCTTGCTATGTCCCCTAATGAATTTGTTTATGTAAATAGTGAAAAGAGTGATCTTAATAAAGAATTGTTTGATGGTGATGTAGTAGTAATTACAAAAGGACTCAGAAGCATTGGTGCAACAGAGACAAATATAAATATTTATGAAGCTCTTGCTAGTCTTAACAAGAGGTTCGCTCTTTTGGAAGCAGCAATTAGTGCTAGTTAATAAGTAGTTTATTTTTTCAAATACAAGTATAATACAGGGGAGGGAAAATTCCCCTGTATTATACTACCTATAAAAATAAATATGAATATTACTGAGATATTAAATGCATTACCAAACCTAACGTCTGAAGAGCTTACAAAATTAGATGATAGTTTAAAGTTTTATTTAACACATTCTAAAAAAGAATTTCATTCTGAAGAAGCACTTTTATATGATTCTATAAATAATAAAGTAAAAAGTATTACTGAAAATGATTTATACTTTAATATATTTAAAAAATCTAAAATAGGTTATAAACAATTAGGAGAATGTTTAATAACATTAGATAATTTTATAAAAATATTAACTAAATCATTAACAATAACTCGTTTTACAAAAAAACAAATATATAATTTATATGCTGAAATTATAACAGAGTATTTAATCAAGTATAGAATACCAGTCTCAATTAATTCTATACTTAATTGCCATGAAAAATTTCTATCTTTACTAGATAAAAAATATCCTGGGTATCTAGAAAGTGGATTGTTATATTTAGTGTTTTGTGAAAATATAGAGGAAGAGGTTAAAAAAATTAAATAATAGTGGGGAAAAGTTTTATTTATAATTATTTATGTTATATAGTTAGTTTATTTAGTGAGATATTCTTTTGGGGAAAGGTTAATTAATGCAACAGGAAGAAATTTCTAAAATGACTCAGGAAAATTTATTAATTTTGCTTGCTTTTGATGAAAAATCTTGTAGTTTATTATCCAATTTAGATATTAAATTATTTGGTTCAGATATTTATAGAAATATCGCTTCAGAATGTATTAATTATTTTAAATTGTATAAACAACCAGTAGGAAACCATCTTCCAGATCTTCTTGAAAGATATTTAAATGGTGAAAAATCAGAGATATATAAAAATATACTGGTAAATTTAGATGAAAATAAAGATAAAATAAATAAAGAATATATATTAAAGTCATTAGAGGCATTTTTAAAACAACAAACTTTAAAATTAGGAATATGTAATGCAGCAGAATATCTACAGAATGGGGATATAACAAAAGCAGAACAAGAATTATTAACTGTAACAAAACCAAAATTATTATCAATGTTTGACCCAGGATTAGTATTTAATGATCCTGCTTATTTGCGAAGATTATTAAACTGGCAAGAAGAAAAAGAATATATTTATACTGGCATAAAAGAATTGGACAATAATTTAATTTGTCCAAAACGTAAAAGTCAATATCTTTTAATGGGTTTACCAAAAGTAGGAAAATCTAGGTGGTTAATACATCTGGGTAAGATGGCAGCTTTACAACGAAAAAAAGTGGTTCATATTGCGTTAGAGATGTCAGAAGAAGAAACAGGTGAATTATATATACAAGCTTTTTTTGCAGTAGCAAAGAGAAAAACTGGTATTATGAAACATCTTTTTTTTCATACTAATGAAGATGGTAAGTTTTTTAATACAGAAGAAATAGAAGCGAAAGATGCACTTACACTAGAAGATATAGATAAAACAGAGAAAATAATTAAATTAGTTAAAGAAATAAGACAAATTGAATTAGTAATCAAAGAATTTCCTGAAGGTTATTTAACTATAGATATGTTAAAGTTATATCTGGATTCATTAGAAGCTTCTTCTGGTTTTATTCCCGATGTGTTAATTGTAGATTATCCAGATTTAATGAGTGTAAATAGAGAAGCTATTCGTACTTCTGTTAGTAGAAACTTTGTGGATTTACGAGGATTAGCACAAGATAGAAATCTTTTTAATATTGTAGTAACTCAATCCAATAGAATGGGGGAAGGAACTAAACTATTAACAGCTAGTAATTTATCTGAGGATTTTTCTAAGGCTATGACTGCGGACGAGCTTTTAACATTAAATCAAACGGAAGCTGAATATGAATTAGGACTGGCAAGGCTGTATCATGAAAGAGGAAGAGGATCAAGAAAAGGAAGTTTAATTATTCTTTCTCAAAATTATAGTATAGGACAGTTTTGTGTATCCTCTGCATTAATGTCCAGAAGTTATGAATCATTTATTAAGTCAGTTAATCCTGATAGTGATTGTACACAAGAATGAAAGGATAGAACATAGTTATGAAAAATCTCTGTGAGATTGATGGAGTAGATAATTTATATTTAGGAAAATGTTATCCAACATTACATGCTTTAGAACGATTTAAAGAATATTTATGTAATAGGAATAAAAAAGTAAGTATAAAATCTAATGATTATTTTAATAAAGAATTTTATAACGCTTTTTATGATGCAAAACATGGTAAAATAAAAAATTATCATAATGTTATTAGACTTATAAATAATAATTATAAGGAAAGTTGTTATTTATTTAATCATGAATATAATATTAGATTTGTTGTAGTCACTAAAAATAAACATATTGTAACTTGTGAACCAATAAAAAATAATAGATTATAACAAGAATAAATTAAAATAAGAGTTGAAATAAAAACTAATAGAGTCTATTTATGTAAAATGAAACTTTACTGTAATTTTAATCCAGGGGGCATTATTTAGTTATTGTTTCTGGTGACAATTGTAATTATATAAACATGATTGGAATAATAGAATGGGAAAAACTATCTGAATTTAGTAGAAATATATTAAATAATAGTATAAAGGTAATAAAAGATATTACTGATAATTTAGAAATAATTATTCATCCAGAAACTTTAAAATAAATCAAAAAATAACCATGCCAATATTAGTGACAATAGAATTGATACCTTATGGTAACAAAAGAAAAAAAAAGAAAATAGGTGAGCTTTATATTGTTAATAATGGAAGTGGAAATTCTATTTTAGGGAATTACGATTTTGAAATAAAGGGGTTAGAATTAGACTCTAATGGTAAAGTAGTTAGATGGCATAAAGGTAGCTTAAAGGGTTTTGATCGTGGTAGAGGGCATTTGGCATTGCTTAAAGAGGTATTAAACACAAGCAATGTTGATTATGACTACAAAATTCAGTAAATTATAAATTAAATTTAGAAGGAATTATAATGTACTCAGAATCATCAATATCAGCGTTCTTAGAAAGAAAATTAGATTCGTGGGATTTTATAAAAGAAGTTGGTAAAAAAGATTTAATTGAACAAATACATGAATTAGGTGGCAATGCTTTTAAAACTGTGCCTTTTGTTCATCAATTAGCTAGTTTTTTATTAGGTGTTCATAAAGGTTCATTTTTATATTACTTGTTCCCAGGGAGCGGAAAAGCACAGCCTATTGATTCTAAAGTTCTTACACCATTTGGGTGGGAATTATTAGGTAATTTAAAGGTTAATGATATAATAATTTCTCCTGACAATACTGCAACAAAAATAATAGCTATTCATGATTTTGCAAGAAAAGACATTTACAAAATAACATTTAATGATAATAGTTGTACTGAATGTTGTGAAGATCATTTATGGAAAATTTATAATAACAAAACTTATAAAAGAAACAAAAAGAGTGTCTTTGAAGTTATTTCAGTAAAAGAATTAATGAGAAGAGGTTTAAAATACTCTTGTGTTACTAATAAGTATAGAATTCCTATGGTGGAGGCAATTGATTTTACTTCTACTGATAATAAAAGACCAGTTATTTCATCAATAAATGCAATTGCTAAGTTACTATTTGTAGACTATAAATCAATTTATAAATGGATCACAAAGCTTGATATAAAACCAGTATCATATATTAATAATAATAAATATTATAATTTTTATGATTTATTGCAACAATTATTGGCTGTTAAATGTAAACGATCAAATTATTTAAATTCAGAGATTAAGTCACTTAGTTTAAATAAAGAAGATTATTTTTATAAACTTGATCCTTATTTACTGGGAATTTTATTAGGAGATGGAAGTTTTAGAAAATCAATAACTATTACTAATAATGATGAAGAAATTATTAATAGTATACGAAGTAAGCTACCAAAATACTGTAAATTGGTTAAATTTGATACAATAACCTATGGTATAAAGTCAACAAATAGATTGATATATAATCAAGTATTAGCAGAGATAAAATATTTAGGTTTGTTTAATTTAAAATCTGAGGCTAAATTTATTCCACAATCCTATAAATTAACTAATGTTGAAGATCGTATTGCTTTACTTCAAGGTCTCTTAGATACCGATGGATACATAGATCAAACAGGATGTATTTCTTATAGTGCAAGTTCTAGTCAATTGTGTAAGGATGTTTGTTTTATTATTCAATCATTAGGTGGAACTATTAGTGTAACAAATAAAGTTCCTATATTTGTTTATAAGGGAAAAAAGAAAAAGGGTAAAATACATTATAATATTTCAATAAAATTGCCAAAAGGAGTTCAGCCTTGTAGAATAACTAGAAAAATAAATAGATTAAAAACTAAAAGAAAATACTTTCCAAATAGATTAATTAAATCTATTGACTATGTAGGTAAAAAAGATGCTAGATGTATAACTGTAGATTCAAAGGATGGTTTATATATTACAAATGATTTTATTGTTACTCATAATAGTAAGATAAGTTTGGATCTGTTCAATTATTGGTTTACTAATAGAAAGGTTAGCAGAGCTTTAATATTAGTGCCTTATACTATAACTATAGAATCTTGGGAAGAACAGATAAAAGAACATAGTAATTTTAGATATCTTCCATTATTAGGAACAACGAAACAAAGATGGGAATTATTAAAAAATGTAAATGAGTATGATTTAATTGGATTAAGTTATCCTGGATTAACAGCAATGATTCCTCATTCTGTTATTAAAACTAAATATAGTAAAGAAATATTATTAGATTTTACTGAATTAAATAAATTATCTGATTATTTTAATTGTATTATATATGACGAAATACATGTAGTTAAAGGATATAATTCCATAATTTTTTCTATATGTAAACATTTATCAAGTAAATACAAGTATAAATATGGTTTAACGGGAACTCCTACTTCACGAAATTTAGAAGATTTATGGTCACAATTTTATTTAATTGATGATGGGGAAACATTAGGTAAAACTATATCATTTTACAGACAAGCTTTTTTTGAGAAGAAAAAGAATTATTGGGGTGGATATGACTACAAAATAAATAAAGAGAAAAAAGCTTTATTAATGAAAATTATTAAAAATAGTTCTATAGCTTATAAAGATACGGAAGTGCTTGATTTACCAGAAAAAATTAATATTAAAAAACATATAAATATTGCTAAACAACAGAATGATTTTTATAAAAAAGCAGTAGACGGTATTATTGAAGCGAAAGGTGATATTACATTGCTAGAAAATAGTTTTATTAAATTAAGACAAATAACTTCTGGTTTTGTTAATTTTGTATCAAATGAAGGTGATAGTGTAAAAATAATATTTGACGAAAATCCAAAATTAAATGCTTTGTTAAGTATATTAGAGGAAATTGGGGAGGAAAAATTAGTAGTTTTTAATGAATATACTATTACAGGAGATATAATTTGTTCTAGATTAGAGCAAGAAAAAATAGGATATGAAAGATTATATGGTGATACAGAAGATAAATATGAAACAATGCAACGGTTTTTAAATGAAAAAGATTGTAGAGTTTATGTTGTAAATAGCAAAAGTGGAGCTATGAGTCTTAATTTACAAAAAGCTCATTATCAAGTATATTTTGAGTCTCCTGTTTCTCCTATAACGAGAGAACAAAGTGAATGCAGACTTTTTAGACTTGGGCAAAAACATAGAGTATTTATTTATGATTTTATAATAAAAAACACTATAGATGAAAAAATATTAGGTTTTATTGCAGAAGGGAAAGATATTTATAAGGAAATTTTTAAAGATTATAAAATTTTAATTTAATAAATATAAGAAAGTATTAAAAATATAAATATATTTAAGGAGAATAAATTGAAAGCTATATATAAGTTTGAAAGTGGCTGTGGTCGTATGGGGAATTTATATGGAATATTTGTTGCAGATAGTAAGGAAGTAAACGATTTAACAACTTCTGGAGAGATAAGTGCTACAGAGATTAAAATGATAACAGCAGTAACAGAGGTAGTTGAAAAATTTGAGGAGCTTAATATGGAGACTGGATTTAATCCAATAACAATTTGGAAAGAACAAAAGGGAAGGTAGAAGGGAGATATTATTATGGTTATGAATCAGTTGCATGGTAACAAAATTAAAACTGTATATTTTATTAATCATCCTTTAGAAACAATATTAAATACAGAAAAATTAATATTTTGGATAGAAGAATACATAGATAGGACAGAATCATGGATTATAAAATTAGACAACAATATAGAAATGTGTCGTTATAATGTTAAAGATGTTACTAAAATAGAATGGCTTTTATAAGGATAAATATATGACAATAAATAAGGAACAATTAGAAATTAAAGCAAAAATAGAGAGATTGGGAAAGATTTTTATTGAAAGCAGTGAAAGAATAACACAATTATGTATAGATAATGATGATACTCATAACTTAGATGAATTATTATTAATTCTTGAGAAGGTGTTAGATAATAAAAAGTGAAATATAACAAATAATAATTACTATATTTAATATTTTGGGTTGACAAATTCAATTTTAATGATATCATACAGCATGATAATTTTGATTTAATTATTGATAATTAAAAGAGTTAAGATAACTTGACGTTAAAGCCGTTAGATATAAGACACACATACTAATTCCTTGCCGAAAGGCTGGTTTATGTTGCTTTATTATATCATTATATATAAACTGTGAAAATCAGGCAAGTATTGATATTTATTACTACAAAATTAATTAGGTATGAGAAATAAACAAGAATACATATTGTGTGCTGCTATATATTATAACACTATTTATAGTTATGTGCATCAACCAAAAAATATTCAAACAGGATACGTAGTATGTGGAAGGAGGCATCATAATTGTATTTTATTAAATGCTGTACTTACTGAAAGAAAAACCACTGAGAAAGATATTCAAGGTTTTTTAACATCACAAGATAGATTTGTTGATAGAAAAGAAGCTGCTGATATAGCTTACAAAGCTGGGCAAATTAAAGATATTATTGATTGTTTGATTAGTGAGGATTTATATTAATTATGAATATTATTACATTAAATGAGAATAATTATTTAAAAGAAAAGTTTCTCTTAGAAAGAGATATAAATTTAGATATTTTAGCATTACTAAAAAACACTAATTGTTATATTGCTGGTGGAGCAATAACTTCTGTGTTTAGCAGGAACAAAATAAATGATTATGATATTTATTTTGAATCTGAAGTTGATTGTAGAAATTTTATATTAAAAATACCCGCTACTTATAAATTAGAGTGGGAAACAGATAGTGCAAAATCTTATAAAATAGGGGAGAATAGATTTCAATTTATAGTAAAATCAAGTTATATGGGAACACCTAGTGAAATTTTAAATTTATTTGATTTTACTATTTGTATGGGAGCATATTCTTTTAAAAATGGTAGTTTTTATTTTTATGATAATTTTTTCAAAGATTTATCAAGTAAAGAATTAATAATTAATATTAATGGACTATACCCATTATCTACATTATTTAGATTACGAAAGTTTATAGGAAAAGGGTATAAAATAACAGGAGCGGAGATAATAAAATTAGGATTAATGATCCAAAAATTAGATTTGGCATCTTACTTCCAACTGAGAGAACAATTATTAGGAATTGATACAGCTTTTTTAAAGGAACTAACAGATCAATTATCTAGAATTGAATTTAAAGATACTGTGTACGATTTTAATAAATTTATAGAAATGATAGATATTTATATAGCTAAAAATTATTCTACGATTTTCGATGAAAATTAAAAAAATTATTATGGAATATGAATCAACTATTGAATGAATATAAGAAATATTTTTTCACAATATAATATTGAATATGCAGAGTCAGGAAAAAATATCAGCAAAGGTTGGATTGGAGTTAATTGTCCATTTTGTGAAGAGGATGAGGGATTTCATCTTGGTATTAATGAAAAATCTGGGTATTGGTCGTGTTGGAAAAATAGTAAGCA
>ERZ1292623.303-Hain-H51-01um-R1-303-length-55576-cov-7_pt2 | contig 22430 bp, 15 predicted proteins | sample MGYA00564398_ERZ1292623 | MGnify/ENA primary metagenome ERZ1292623 (study PRJEB36523, sample SAMEA6512633) | groundwater metagenome | collected 2019-01-07 | study: AquaDiva: Metagenomics assemblies of 32 groundwater samples | reverse complement strand
AACCACCAACGCCCCCTACGCCCCCCACAAAACCCTACGACCCAAATGATCCCTCAACTTGGACATTAGATCAACAGATAGCATTTATGAATGCTATGCAAGAACAGGAAGGTGGTGGAAGTGAACCAGCTTTTAGTGGAACTGCTGCTGGAATGCAATTACAGGCAGACCTTCAAGCTGCTGCTGATCAAAGAGCATTAGATGGACAAAAAATTCTACAGGGGCTTGGGTTTGATTTCCAAAATATGGATCGTACAGAGCAACAAACGTTTCAAGCTACACAAGCTCTTTTAAATCAAGCTTTTCAAACAGGGGAGAGAATAGATTCACAAACTTTCCAAACGGGAAGAGATCAATTTCAAGCCGATCTTCAACAAAAATTACAGGGCCTAGGGTTTGACCAAGAAAAAGCTATGCTTACGGCACAGCAAACATTTACAGCTTTGGAAAGTCAAAAAACTAGAGAATTACAGATTGAACAAGCTGGGTTAGATAGAGGGTTAACTAGAGAGCAAATGGCTCAAGCATTGCAAATATCGAAAGATCAAATGGCGGCAACTGCTGCCGATAATGCTGCTTCAAGAGCACTTCAAGAAAGACTTACTATGGCGGGATTTGAACACGATACCGCTGAAAGAATTGCTTCACAAACATTTCAAGCTGCTGAAAATGAACAAGAAAGAGCTTTTAAAATGGCTCTTCAACAAGAGGGTTTTGATCAACAAACATCTGAAAGAATAGCAGGGCAAGTATTTACAGCAGAACAAGCAGCGATGGACCGACAAATGCAAAAAACTCTTCAAGAGGATCAACAAACTTTCTCCTCTGGGGAATCCGCTAAGGATAGAGAAGCTAGACTAGCTCTTCAAAAAGATCAACAAGTATTTGAAAAAGAAAAACAAGACGCTGATTTAAAGTTTCAAAGACAAAAAACATATGTTGATATGATGGGTAAAGACCCTGTTAGAGCAGTTTTATTCGCTATGGGTATTGGGAAAGATGCTGAAACATTTAATACACAATGGGGAGCGGGAAGTCAAACGCAAGCCCCATTAGAGGGGGCTGAACAAAGTAAACAAGCTGTGGAGAAAGCTTTATCTGGACAATTAGGAAAACCCGTAACTGTTGGGGGCACAGGGGTTGAAGGACTCGGGAGTGTAGAAGGGGCAGCACGAGCATTCCAAAAAGGTGGTGGAGATGTTAAAACATTACTATCCTCAGCTTTTGGGGTAGGAAATGTTGAAACAGGTGGGGCAACTTCAGAGGATGTACAGAGAAGAATTCAGGCCGTAACACCTACAGGCGTTTTACCAGCAGTTGGGAGATAATACTTGGCACTTTTAGATGAGGGTGGGGCGCAAAAAAATAGTCCTCCAACAATAAACCCTTTTAAGAAATATGAAACCCCAGGACGTCGAAATTGGTGGAATCAACTAATAGAGAAAAACTCGTTTAGAAGTAAGTTTACTAAACAGTTAGATGAAACCAAAAAAATGACAATCCCGTCTATATGGGAAACTATTCAAGATCAGAGAAAGAAAGCTGAGGCGGCTTTTAAACTTGCTGCTGAAGCAAAAGCTAAACAACAAGCTTTATTAGACGCCCCTAAAAGACCCATGCCTGGGATTGAAGATCAACCTGCCGATGAAAAAGATAAAAACCCTTTTAGTCCTCATGTTTTAGAACGTAAACCTGCCATAGTACACGAACGTATAGCAGACCCCTTTAGTTCATTAAACCCAAATATAAATAATATATTTAAAATACCTGAAGTTTTTAGAGAAGAAGCTTGGGCAAAGATGATTTTAAAAACCCCCCTTCCTAAAACAACACAACGTTATCTTATAGGGTTTATGGGTGGGGAACAAGATGGGTCATCTTTAACACCTGAAACTAAGAAAGTACTAGATAGATTAAAGGTTGGAGATAATACAGCTTGGTATGATCTTACCAAAAATACAAAAATTAGAGATGAATTACTTAAAGCTGGAACACCAGCAACACTTGATTCATTTTTTGATGAAACTAGAAATAAACTATTAGATGAAGCGACGCTTAGGGGGGCAAATCGTAACGGGGCTCAATATGTAATAGAAGAAGCAATACGAAAGATTAAAGAAGAGAATATAGCATCTATTATGAAAGAGGGCGGGGTTGGTGAAGATCAAGCTAATAGAATGTTAATATATGGGTTAACATATCAAACTACGTTTGAAGAAGTTATAAATGAATGGAACTCTACATACGCAGCTATGCCCCCAATTCCAGTATGGGTACTTTCTAGTCCAGATTTACCGGGTGAACGTCTCCCTCAAATGATTCTAAATCCAAATCTTAGGCCCGAAATGATAGATAAAATCAATAAGAGAATGTTAGATCAATTTGGAGAAAAATGGATTGAGGATACATTTAAACAACCATCTGAGGCTCTTTTTAAACGAATTGGGAAAAAATTATTAAAGTATGTTCCAGAGGGAGAAACTGGGTATAAACTAGCTACTGGACAAGGAATAACAGTAGGAGACATTTTAAGGGGGCTTCCTATGGGGGGCCCTGTAGTAAGGGGTTATGAAGAAACTTCTAATTTAGTAAACGCTGTTAGACAATCTGGTGGCGACCCTAGAGAAATTGCAAAATCTCTTATAGGTAAACAAATAGGGGATACATTTACGTCTTCTATAGTTCCAGAAGGTCCAATTACAGACATATTAACAGAAACTAAGTTAGGAAGAGATATTTATGCATCAACAACACCCGCTGGGGCATTAGGAAATGTTGGAAAACTTTTTGAAGCTGACATATTCCCTTCTAGAGATGAAAATGGTAAGTTAATATATATTAGTTATAATGAAGTACATGAAGCTGAAATGGCGAGGATATCACGCCCTATTCAAGAATTTATTAAACCCGCCTATCAACCATTTGTAGAACCAACAGCAGAGGTATCTGAACATACTATAGATCTAATGTTTAATGCTGCTGGAATAGATACAGATTTAGCCCATTCAATAAGAAATGGGTTAATAGACGATATTGTTGCAGAGATGATAAGTCCTACTAGTGTGGCTATGGCTATACCTACTGCTGGAACTTCGTATGCAGCAATACGCGCTGGGGTTGCTATTGGGAGTAAAAAAGCTATATTAGCTGGTGTTAATAGGCTTATGTTTGAATTATTTATGACAGGACTTGAACCCGGATTATTTAGTAAAGCTATGCGAGGGTTAAATGAAATAGCTCTTACAGGAACTGCTGCTTGGGCTAGATTGGGGCCAGATTTAAAACAATCGAAAGCTTTTAACAAACTAGCTAATTCACTAATTGAAACAACACAAACAGAAGCAGGACAACTGTATGTAACAACAATTAATCAAACCGCTAACAAATCGCGCGCTGCAAGATTAATGCTTTACAATGAACAAAGGAATGTTATACAAACAAGACTTCCAGAACATTTATCTGAAGAAGTTCAACTCGTAGAAACAGATATAGAAGCGGCATTACAAGTGACAGGGAAAGACGCACAAGCTCGTAACCTATTAATAACTGAATTTAACACAGAAATATATAGACATAAAAGAATTCCGCAACTTAAAAAATTTAATTTAGATAATACCATATTAACTCAAGATCATATTGAAAGAGCTTACAATGATCTTTACAATACTTTTGGAAAGCAATTTGTAGATAACTATAGATTAGGACACGCAAGCGCGGAAGATCTAGCTAAAATATCTGAGTTTATAAGAAATCCAGTACGTCCCCGTGCTTCAGTTCTTAAAGAATTAGTATCAGATTACAACAATCAACTTGATGCTGAAATAATAAAACTCAGTGAAAATAGGGGAAACCTTGAAGCTTTTTATAGGGGGGAAGGGTTTATTCCTGAAAGAGAAATGTATCAAGAGGCGACAGGGTTATCCCCTGTATTAGCTAGACCTATAGGAAAAGCTAAAGCATTAGACGACGCCCAATCAATAGAAAATATTAATAAATTACATTCATTAGGGTTAATATCAGATACTGAAAAAGCTGTTGTTGACGCAGGGGGGCGACTTCCTACCAAACGATATTATATAAATATAGATATATCTGGAGATAATAAAAACATAGTTGTTGAAGCTACTTCAGAACTAGAAGCTATATCTAAAATTGCTTTAAAATGGGCTAAACTACCAGAAGATGATCTTAGTAGAGTTGTTATAAAGAAATTTCAAGGAGATTCTTGGAACATTGAACCTAATACAGTTGTTGTATCGTTTAATGAAGCGAATAGTCTTGAAAAAGTGTTTAGAACAAAACCAATTAATTCAGGAAATACTATTGAATTTATTACAAATAAAACTACATCTAGACCTATAAGATCATCTGGGTCAATATTAATAGACAGTGGGAAGGGCGCAATAAATCTAACTCCAGAACAAGTACAAGAGAGATTTGTACAAATGCTAGGGCATCAGAAAACGATTTCAGGAGACACTTTAATATTTACCGATGGAAAAATAACTAATAACTTAGATATGGTAACGAAAAAACTATTCGATGCCAGCGAAGATCAAAGTTTAAGAAACATTAATGAGATAGCTTATAACGCAAACGCTGTATATATGACCGTAAACACTAATACTTCTATGCTTATGGATATATATATACCAACTAACATAAGTAATGAACAAATAAAAATTATTAAAGATAGAAGTTTTAGTTCTAGAATTTTATTAACAACTAGAAAATTAAAAGATACTGGTTTCGGAGGCTTAAATGTAGAAACAGAAGTCCTAGAAGAACAAATAAAGCTACTACAAGATTATGAAAAAGCATTAGATGAATCTACAAAGTCTATAGATGAATTTTATGAACTAATTGATGAATACGACGCATTAAGCGATCCACGTATTAGAAATGTAATAAAGGAAGATATAAGACAAAGATTATTACTTTATGATGAAACTCAGGGCATAAAATATAGCCTACTTAACAATTTAAGAAAATCTATAGTTATAGATGACCCAATTAGTCAAAATGCTTTTTATAAACTACTAACTGGTAAAGACGCCCCCTTTATGAAATTCTATAGAGATGAAATAGGGCTAACATATAAAGAAGTAGGAAAAATACTTGATCTATCAACCGATGAAGTTAAGTTTATTGATGAACTTCCTGAACTTAAGCAAGCGCTTAAAGATCTTTATGGTCTTGATAAACTTCCAGGCTATCGTAGTGAAGAAGGACTAAGAAAGTTTCTATCTGAAACAAAAGATCATTCTAAAATAGCTAAATTTATAGATGAACTAGATAACTTCATGAATATTGAAGAAAGCGCTAGATTAGATAATGCTATATTAGCCGGTGAACTAGGTCCATCTATTGTAAACGATATTAATAATAGTATAGATGTTCAAAGAGTAAGACGTATTTTTAATAGGGGAAAAACTGTATTTACAAGAACTGGAAGTGCTGTAGATATTAATTTCTTAATTGATTGGGCGGGTCTTAATACAGAACAAGATATTAACAAATATTTATTTGATCTAAAGTTGGCTACTATGAGCACCCCATTTAATGAAATGGTAACTTATGGGGCTTTTAACGCTTCTATGTTTAGAGAGTTAATTATTTTTGATTCGTTTAACATTGTTGATAAAAACAACACAACACTTTTTAAATTTAGTAGAAATCAACAGTTTTTAGGACAAGAGTTTATTGCTAGATCACAAAGAATGATAGATGATAAACTAATTATTCCTAGAATAGAGGGGGTAGAAGATACTAGATTTGAGAGAGATCTAGATAGATATGGGGTGCTTCCGGGAGGTTCCAACACTTCGGTTCCAGCTTCTGCTGAACATACGGCTTTTGTAAAAGACATAAAAGCGCTAACAAATGAATTATTAGATATAGACCATAGTTTTTCACTTGATGAATCTGTTAATCTATTAACTGAACACATAATAGAAAAATACCCAAATATAGTTTCTATAGTAATAGAAAATCTACCAGATTCATTAGAGGGACTTATAGTACAAAAAGCAAAAACACTACTTAAAGCTAGAACACGAGATTTTGTAGAGACTTTCGTAAAAAAGGAAGTGTTTAAATTTACTGAGGGTCCTAGTAGATTTGCTAAAGAACTTACAGATGATTTTGTATATGTTTATGACCCTATAGGAAGTAGAATCTTCCTAGATGGGGTTGAAATGTCTCAAAATGATCCAAGATGGTTTCACATTAGTAATACTTCTATGGCGGAAACAATAAGAAATGACACTATAAAACTATTAGAAGAAGATCTAGCATCACCCTTAGCGATAACAACAAAAGAACAATTTGATGAATTAGGGTTTATAGGAAGAACTAAAGCTTACAGCGGTCCTGAACAAAGGGCTATTGAAGCTTACAAGAGTAGTGTCTATCAAGAAATAAATCAAAGTCTTAGACATGGGGAAATTACTGAAGGGGATATAGTCACTAAGGCTGGTGAATTTTCTGGAGTAGAACAAGGTTGGTCAATAAAAGAGAACACGACAGATGAACTCGGTGGATATGTTTATCAATTAATAAATAATGGAGAGGGTACAAGTTACTATGTAATATACAACCCGCTTAATGACGATGAACTAATTGTAAAAAACTTCAATACTGGAGATCATATTGGAGAACCCTTTAAGTTAGTTCCTGAAAATAAAGATTTAGCTGGTTTGAAAATATCTAAAGCTCTTAAAGCGCAAATAGAAGGTCCTATGATAGCAAAAATTGTTAAAGATAATAATATTTTTAACACTAAATATCTTGGAATTCACGATGCGCCTTTAATAAACGATTTTAATAATCTAACACATATAGTTAATCTTGATACGGCTATAACTAAACAAACATTAAAACACCCAATAACCGTATACAGAGGGTTGGGCGCTGAAATATTCAGTAAAACTAATGTTGGGGACATAGTATTTGACCCTGCGTTTACATCTACAACACTGAAGAGAGAAGTAGCTGCTAGATGGGATTTAGAGGTTCATGGGGGACTTAGTTCAGAAAATAAAGCGTTACTAGAGATAGAACTCCCAGCAGGAACTGAAACAGTCCCCACAACAACTTGGGGTTTTGGAAGTGGGGAAGCTGAATTTATTCTTCCTAGAAATATGTCATTAGAAATTACTTCTATTGAACCAATTATAGTGTCACATCGTAGTGGAGAGCAAAAACTACTTCTCCATGTTAAAGCTGAAGTTTACCCAACCCCAGCAACAGGGCGTCAATTAGATCCCGATCTTATGGATCTAAGCGATGAGGAATATCAATTTGCAATGAGAACAACAGGAAAAGAAGCTATAGAAAAGCTCCCTCAAGGATATGAAGACCTAATGTCTTCAACATCTGAAAATAACTTTGAAGACATATATACAATTCTTGAAAATGAGGGATATTCAACTAAAAACGCTAGGGGTTTTGTAGACAAGATAGCGTCTGCTCAAACTGAAGAAGAAAGAATAAAACTACTACAACAATTAACTCAAAGTGAAGATGTTGAAAAATTAAGGGCTCTTACAACTTCTTTCTTAAAAAATAGAAAAGATGTAGTAAATAACGGAAATACTATTATTCTATTTAAAAAAGATGAATCTAATGTTATATATACTAAAACCCCAACTGATATTAAGTCGGAAATACACAAAGTTAGTATAGAAGATATTATAGCTGCTCCCGGAATGGGACACAATTTAGATAATGTTAATGGGGAATATATAGTATTACCTAAAAATGAAACAGTTCCTAATATTAAAGAAGCTGCAAGGTATGGTAAATATTACTCATACCCAGGAACATCAACAGTATTACGAGGAATGACCGGGTTCTCATTAGGGTATGCAAGTGGGGATACTCCTGAAGAAAGATTAAGAAATGCATTATTAGGATCTGCTTTAGGAGTTTTTGGGCCCGCCGCTGTAAGAGGGGGAAGACTAGCAACAGAACTTGCAACACATAGAGCAAGTTTTATGAAACAATTAGATCTTATAGCTTATGATACTAAGATGGCTGGGGTTCTCCCTAATGAACTTATATTCTCTCCTACTAAAATTATAAAGTGGCAGGGTGATGATATAAAAGTTAATTTCTTTAGAGCTGGGGATAACGTTGAAATAGCTGGGGCTGAAGCAGTAGTACATAGAGCAGATCATATTATGTCTATAAACATAAATGAATATGACAATATGAGTGAAGATTATATAGGATTAGTGTTAGGACATGAACTTGCTCACGTATACGAAACTTTCATAGTAAGAACCTTTATTGAAAAGGGCTTAATAAAACGGGGAGCAACATATGATGAATCTATAAAAAACTTAGCTCAATATTTTGCTGTTGAAAGAAATATACAACTTCCACCAGTAGAAATTCCAGGAAAAGATATAAGTGAATATGATCTTTTTGGGGAACTTATACGTCAAGATGTGGCGGCAAATAGAGTTATAGATACTAGAATGGCTGCTGAACATATTGGGGATGTTGTAGGGGCGGTTTTATCTGGTGATACAAAAGATATTCCGGAAGATATTATTACCATAATTACAAAAAATCTTCAAAAGAAACCCGGTAAAGATATTGTTAGAAGACAGTTTCAAGCTCGTGGGGGAATTATATCTCAAGCAGATTTTGATAGAAAATATAAATATTTAATAGAAGAGTCTGGGTTTGGGTATAGACGACCAACAGTTACAAAAACACCTACAGTTCCAGGAGTTACAAGACAACAAGTAGAAGAATTTTCTTCTATATTAATAAATAAAACACCTGTTGAAGATATTAAAAGTACACATAGTGATGTGTTAAACGCAGAGTTACCCACTAATTATGATATACAACTTGAAGGAAGATTAAGAAATGCTTGGACAGAAGAAATAACTGTTAATTTTGGAAGTCCTACTCATATAGATCCAAGATATGAATCTAGTATTAAAGACGAAGGTCTAACATTAGATGATCTTAAACTAAGATTATCTATATATAGAGATGAAGGTATTATTCGTATCAATGAACTTATGCAGACAACATATAAAGATATGTTTGCTATCGATATAGGTGGGTACGCTACAGGTTTAGAAAATATTAAAAAGCTATTGGGTTTTGTTGAAGATTTTAGATCTTTAAATCCAGAAGCTGTTATTTCTGGGCATCTTATGAATAGAAAATTAGGAGAACTTTTAACTAAGTTAGGCTTTGAAGAAATTCCAACACACGATATTTGGCCAATTTTTGTATTGAAACCAAAAGTAAAAATAGGACTTAGTTCAACCCCTAGAGAATTAACAGAATACTCTGCTAGATTAATAGGGGAAAACTTAGGGGATTCTTCAACAAGAGGACTAGGGGAATTCTCAGCTAGAAGTAGTGGAAAATCTAAACCCCAAAATATAAATGAAGAAGATATGGTTTCTCTAAGAAACTTCGAAGAACAAAGTTCATTAACTAAAGAAGGAGAACAGTTCCTTATAGATGTAGCGGGAAGTGCGGGGGCTAGATCAAGAAAACCATATAAACTTACGTATATTTCAGATGATATGAAAGATATAGCAAAGGCTAATGGGTTTGAAGTTACAGCGGAAATGGAAAAATCTCCTACTCGTTTTGAGGATTTCGTTGCAGAATTAACAGAAATTAAAAGAGTTAAGGAAATAGGATCTCAATCTGGTATTGTTGAAAAAATAACAGGAAATAAAGTGTTTCTTAAACTAGATAATGGGGTTAAGTTTGAAACAACAGTAGGTAATGTAGAAAAACTCCCACAAGTTAAATTAAACATTAGAACTGAAGAAAAAATAATTGAAACTTTTGGGGCTTCATTTGAGTTCTCTGAAAATATGGGAAGTTCAACAGTAATGTTGACAGATGGAAGATTTGCTGTCATTGATGATATAAGTGAATTAGGGCAAATAATAGATAAAACTAATGTTACCGAACAAGATATTACTAAATTAATTAATTCAACACAATTAACTAAAATAACAAAGTTAAATGATGGGGTTGAAATTTCAATGTCTGGAATCCTAAACCCACAACAAAGGCAAGCTGTTATTAATCTAGCTATAGATAATAAAATTGTTATGAGAATGACAGACGCTAAAACAGGATTAGAAATAGATGGACCCTTTAATTTCTTTGGAAATAAAGTTGATAGAAATAGTGAAATTGGAGGGACACTTAGAGCAGTTGCTAACAAACCTTATAAACAATGGGGTGGGACAAGAGAAGGACTTCCACACATTTTGGATACTGAAGAATATACAGTTAGAGAACAAAAAATTGAAAAGCTACTACTTGCTATATCTCAAGAGGAAAACCCAAGTAATATAACTTTACTAAAAAAGGAATTAGCTAATTTAGAACAAGAGAGAACTTTAGTAGAGACATATGTATTAAAAATGACTAGAAATGGGGAATTGGGAACTGGTAAAAAAATAGCAATAGCTAAACAAAGTTTAAGAGAACAACTTAAAGTTGCAAAAGAACAAAATAAAATTAAAGCAATTAGAATGGAAATAAATGCTCTTGAAGAAGCTGCTAGAACATCTGAAAAATCTATTCCTAGAACTGCTGAAGAAGTTCAACAAGATATAGCATATAAACGAGGAGTTAAAGAGTTTATTACGGGGACCACAACTAGATATATTAAACCTAAAAAGGGTGATGCAGACTTAATAGGTGAAGCATTAGATAGACTAGCAGGAATCCCCTATAAACCAATATCGCTATCGTTTAACTTTGAATTTGCTAGTCTTGAACATGCAGATAATGCTATTGCAAATGCCCAACAAGTTGTATTGTGGCAACGTGAAAGAAGAAACTATATTAAGAGATTAGTAGAAATGGGTGATATAACATCTGAATCTAGTCAACTTGCAGACGCTGAAAAGGGTCTTAAAGAAGCTATAGAAGCATTACAAAATGCAAATAGAACAAAAGTTGAAACTGAAGCTTTCTTATTACGTCAAAACTTTACAAATAATATACTAAACAATATGCCGGAGGGCGCTGACCCAGTTAGAATTAAATACGTAACAAATATGTTAAAAAGAGCTTACGATAATGTACTTTCCATTCTTACAATTGATAAGAACGTAACTGATGGAAATGTTTCAGCTATTAGGAAGTTTGCGCTTATGGCTGAAGAGAACATAGCTGGAAACCTATATGGCCCTGTTTCACAAGTAGTTGAAATGTCTAGAATATTATTTGATACATTAAGAACTAATACACATAGTATAATTGACCCTATTTCAAAAAGAGTTGCAAAAGAAATAGAAGAAGGTCTTAAAACTGGGACATTAATACTAAGTAAAGATGGTAGAAAAGCTATTGAAAAGTTAACACCCGAACAATTACGTATTTTCTTTGAACATGAAGCTAAACATATTATTCAACATCCAGAACATTACGAGGGTATGTCTAGAGATTTACTTGAGTCGTTAAAAGAACTTCAAATCTATCAACTTGAACACCTTAACATAGCTAGGGGGTTAAACTACCCTATAGAAGCAATGGAAGCCCCTTATCTTGAACAACTATGGGACGTTCCAGCGCATTTCTTAGCTCCAACAGGAGCTCCTAGAATCCCAGGAAGAGTAAGTATAGCCCACGATAGGGTATTTGGGGATTATCTTGAAGGTATAAAAGCCGGTTTTACTCCTAAGGAATATTCTGTAGATGCTGTTATAAGACATTCAGCAGCGCTTGTAGATAAAGCTATTGCTGACTCATTTGAGAGAAGTGTTGTACTTGAAAAATTAGGGGGGCGAAAACTACTTCCTGGTGAAAGAGGGGTTGTTGGGAGAGGGTTTAAAGAATTTGAAACCCCATTATATCGTGGGTGGGTTGCTCCCGAATTAATTGTAAAACAATTAGATGCATTACATGTGGTCTCTAGACAAGGAAAAGTAATTACAAAAGGGACGCAGTTTATTAATCGTTTTAAAAACACTATGTTTGGGCCCGGAGACTTTGGTGTTATAGGAGTACAGGTTCTTAAAGCATTAGCTTATGGAGGTCCTACTCTATTTTGGGGGATGATTAATAACACATTAGCAGCATTTGATTCTCCTTGGTATCTTAAACTGTATATGGAAGATCAAGATATTATGGCACATTCTGTGGCAGCAGCTTTAGATGGAGTTCATCAAGGTATAGGCCCTTCTTCAATTACAGTTGGGGAGGGAACATTACTACAGTATGTTCCAGTAATTGGGACGACAATAGACGCTCCTATTAGTAATTGGGTAGACAGATGGGCTAAAATACAGTTTGGGTGGACACTAACTCCTATCCGTAATATGTTATATGAAAGTAATCTATTTGCTCTAAAACTAGCTGGTGAAGATATAATGAACCCATTAATAAGAAGAAAAGCAGCAGATAATGCAAACGCACTAACAGGAGCTTCTAGAGGGGCTATTAAAGGTGGTAGGAGACAACTAGAGGGTTCATTGTTTATATCATCTCAGATGTTTAGATCTGAAATTGCAACACTGGGGCAAATTGCTAAAATAGCGTGGCCTGTTGGAGTAAGTGGGGTATCTAAAGCAGATAGAATATTAGCACTAACAACACTTGCTTCATTTGGATTAATGGTTTATGGATTAGGGGGCGCTATCGCTAAATTTACTGGAAATGATATGCCTGGTTATGACCCAAGAAATGGTGATTGGGCAACAATTACATTTAAGCAATTAAGAGATAACAAAGGAAACCCACTTAAACTTCCTCTTATTCCTTCTAGGGGATTAATACGCGCTATAGGTAAAAGTGTGCTTGCTCTTGGTGGGACAGACGAGATGTTTAACGCTGTATATGAAGGGGATATGGACGCTGTTCTTGCTGAAATTAGAGCAATGTCCCCCGATGAATTATCTCAAATATGGTTGCAATATGTGGGTTCAAAGGGTAGTCCAGCATTAATGGCTATACCTAATTTAGGAGCTGGAATTGGGTATTATGATGGGGCGTTTAGATTAGGAGGAGTCCCATTAGAAGGAAGAATAAGGGGTTCAATGCCTCTCCCACTACTTGCTAAACAAGTAGAACTCCCATTTGGAAGAAATATAGATAGATATTTATCCGAAGAAGATTTCAAATTAATATCAGCTCCAACAGCTTTTGGGGCTCTTGGATTTAGTCTATTCCCACTTTCAGCTTTTAAACAAAGAGATGAGAGTGTTACAAATTGGGCTATTGAAAATAATATTAGAAACGCAGAGGGTCAACTTGTAACTAAATATAATGATCTTGATAAATTCCAACAAACAACATATGGGGAGACAGATATTGGGGCAAACGCTAACTTTAAGGTTGATGAGGCAAGAGATAAAATAAATGATAAATATAATCAATTAAATACAGCGTGGGAAAAAGAGAAGATTATTAAAACAGCTATGATAGCTTCCGCTGCTCTTGAAATACAACCAAATATTCCTGGTGGGGCGCAACCATATAAAGATGAAGTTAAAGATATAAATGCCTCTTTTTCAAGAACCTATGATAACTTAGCAACTGGGTTTGGGGTAAGTTTAAATGAACAAAGAGAGCCTCGAAGCAAGGATGAGGAACTTTGGTATAAGCTTATTGATCTTGACCCTGGATCAGATGCATTTATTAAACCCGCTTCGTTTACTAAAACAGGGGACATTATTCCTACAAGTATTGATTGGGATAGATATAACGCTGAAAGAGAATTAATTATATCTCAAATGTCCGCTGAAGCTCAAAAGCAAGTTAGAGAGGGGAAATTTAATTCTCTCGATGAACGTGCTAATGAAGCAGCTAAGAGAAAGGATATTGCAGGACGTCAATTAGAACAGATGTTAAATGTCCCTAAGTATAAAGGATTAACTAAAGAAGAAGGTGATAGTGTAGATCACTTAATAGAAAGTGTAGACGTGTTAAGAGATGTTGGTAAGATGATGGGGTATTCAATATCAAGAAAAGAGATATTGATGAGAATGTATGAAATAGGGATGGGGGATAAAAAAATAGTTGGGACTGCTGCTGTATTATCATTTGACGTATTTAAAGACTATATGATGAACAATGAAGATCAAACAATTTTCTTACTTAATCCAGATATTGCTGTATTTTGGGACTTCACATATAACATGATGCCAATGACTGTTCAAGAAGAATGGTTTGCTAGATATGGGATGAGAACTAGAAAGGAGTTTTTTAGGGGGCTTGATTTAACAAAACCTGTTATTCCTGAATCCTAAATATAATATATAGAGGGGGGAAAGACAGTTTATTATAACCCCGGGAACAATTATTTTTTATTTAAATAGTTAACTGTTATAATTTTATTATTAAATAATCCTCAAAACAAAAAAGAACAAATATGTTACAATATAAGTATAGTCTATGTGGAATTAGTTTTGATCTATATTAAAACTGTATTTCATAAATATAAGGAGGTAAGCTTCGATCATGATTGATGAAACTACCGCTTCCACCGAGGAGCTGGAGAACAATCCCACCGGAGATACAGGCGCTGAAGATTTAGTAACAGATAAAAATACTGAACAGACTCAAGCTGCTCTTGAGAAAGTCGTGGACCCGTTGGAAAAAATGTCAGTTGAGGAAGTTTTAAAGCACCCAGTTTTAGGGGAAGCTCTTAAGAGGCAGATTCAATCTGAAAAAGATAAAGAAATTGCTAAAGAGAGACGAAGACTTCAAGACGAAGCTCAACGAAAAGCTGATGAAATTAGGAGAGTTAACGAAGAATCAAATAAGCGAAAGCTTGTTGAGGATGGTAACTACGAAGGTTTAGGAAAGCTTGAGGCAGAAAGACTAGCAGAAAACGAACGATTAGCTAAATACGCTTCTACATTTAGTTCAACTGTAGAGAAAATAATTAAAGGACATCCTGAATTTTCATCAATTGGGGAAGATAGGATGGAGGAAATTTTCTCTGAAGTTAAGAACTCTAATGGGAACATTATAGACTTCACAGCTAGACTAGCTGAAGAACGTAGAGTTCAAGAAATTGACAAAATACGTAAAGAATCTGGGGCAAATGTTTCCGATTTAGTTAAAACTGAAGTTGAAGCAAGATTAGCAGAACTTGGGTTAGCAGATAGGACAAAAGCTCTCGATACTGGGGATACTTCAAGTACTGGGGTTTCGGGGTCAACTGGACCTAAACCTAGTAAAGAATCAACTAAATATGACCAAGCTTCTCTAAAATTTGGAGCCGGGGAAATGAGTTGGTCAGAGTTTAAACCCTATTTAGATGAACACAAGAAAACATTAAACAGATAATAGAGGAGAAGATAATGCCAGCAGAAGAAGGACACGCAGAGGACATTTACGAAGGACAGGCACAGGAGAGAGTGTTTGATACTGCGGCAGAGATGATTGCCGCAAATATGAAACGCACTTACGATGCTTATCAGGATCTAGATCTTAATCATGCTAGGGCGCTTAATAACATTGCGCTCCAGGCACTACAAAATGCTGTAACGGTTGCTAACTCAGTTAATAACCAAACAGTGAAGCACACTAGTGATACTGATGCACAGAAGGTTCGTCACGCCGATATTGCTATTGAAAATCAATGGGAATCAAGCGCTGAAGTTTCTGGTGAAGCTGTTATCGCTGCTCTTGCTGCTGCTGTTGCTGAGGCTTTTAAGAAAGAATCAGCTTAACACATATTAAAAGATCTTCTCGGACACTACAATTCATAGCGAAGCAACAAAGGAAAAAATTAGACAACGCGTTTTAGTTTCACAACGGAAACGTTTTGAAAATCAAGAAGAGCGAAGAAAGATTAGTGTTGCTTTGAGTGGAAACGTTCCTTGGAATGTAGGAATTCCAATGAGTGATGAGACTAAACGAAAGTTAAGTTTAAGCAAACTTGGAACAGTTCCTTGAAATAAGGGACTTAAAACAGGACCTCTAAGTGAAGAACACAAAATGAAATGTAGTGAGTCAGGAAAATTAAAAATATTTACAGTTGAACATCGGGAAAATATTAGTAAGGCTCTTAAGGGAAGAAAAGTTACTTGGCAAACTTATTCAAATCCAAGTAAACTAACTTGGAAGTTAGCTGAATTTTTAGATAAAGCGGGCTTTGAGATAGTTATTCCTGAGCAAAAAATAGGGCAATTTACGGTCGATGTACTGCTCGCTAATGAATGGGTTGCTTTTGAAGCAGATGGTAGTTACTGGCACAGTGATCTTCCAACTAAAAGGAAGAACTGGAACTTTAATAGAAAATCGCAAGCAGAGAGAGATAAGATTCTTTTAGAAGAATACAACCTTCCCGTAGTTCGCATAAGTGAAGATGAAATTAATAATTTCATTTAGAAGAAAGGAAAATAAATATCCCCATACAGACGGCCACGACAGGCCAGTTAGCAAGCGCTCAACGAATAGTTATTGAGCAAATTAGATACACTACAGAGCATTCCGCTCCGTGTATCAACCTAGTTGAAAAACTTCGACTAGGAAAAGGTGAAAAGAGTATTACAGTTCCTAAGGTTGGGCAAATGACGGCTGCGGGACTTATTGATGGTGTTGACATGACAGACACCCAAGACATTGGGATGACTACTGTTGACTTGACAACTGCTGAAGTTGGACTTAAGGTTATCCTTACCGACAAGTTAGTTCGTCAGGAAAACGAGGATATGTTCCGTGTCGTGGGTAGACAGATGGGTGACGCTATGGCTAGAAAGAAAGACACTGATGTTATCGGACTTTTTGCTGGGTTTACGGGGTTCACTGCTGGGACCGCTGGGGCGCAATTAACTCTCCAGAACTTAAGTGGAACTATTGACATTGCAAAACGAAATAAGTTCCCTAATCCGGTGTATTTCGTTCACCACCCCTCTGCTCTGTTTCGTGTTTCACTAAACAGCGCTATAATTCCTTCTCTTACACAGGGCCTGCTCCCACAAGAGCTTGATGCAGATCTCTTACGAGACTTCTACAAGTTTGTTGTGCAACAGGTAACTGTTTTTGAGGATGGGAACATTACAATCGACTCTAGTGATGACGGTGTTGGGGCGCTCTTCTCAAAGAACTCCGCCGCTTTCGTCGACAGTGTTGGGTATGAGGGGCGTCAACAGAGGGATGAATCACTTAGAGCTACGGAACAAATTGTTCTCGCAGATTACGGTGTGTTTGAACTCGATGACTCTTATGGGGTTGCTGCCACTTTTGATTGCAGCGCACCTTCCACCACATCTTAATAGATAGGAGTTAAATGGGAATAAAACTTACTGAACGTCAAAAATTAGATATGCAAAGTAAGGGTTGGACTGAACCCGAGGAATTACCCGGATTAAGTGGGCCCGCAAAATCTGTTTATCATAATCCGAAGACTGGGCAGGAGTTTAAAGCACTTCCCGTAGATCCCTATAGCATAGTACACTATAGACAGAGGGGGTTTGTCTTAGGGCCCGCCCCCTCTGAACTTAAAGCTAAATTTGAAGCAACTCCAAAAGTAGTTGATCCTAAAACTGTTTCAGGGATAGAAGATATTTCTAAAACTGATTCATTAATTGATATTATTTTAGAGATGAAGAAAGAGATAGCTGAACTAAAGGGGCAATTAAATACCCCCACAATAAAAATGGAGAGTATTCCAGAAACAAATACTCAGTTATCATTACTTTAATGATTACACGTTTGACGAACGGCGGAAAAAGTCAGTAAACTGATCGTGACGACGTTACGACGAAAGTCGGTAAAGAAAGGAAAAGGAAATGAGCTTTCCAACAACAATTTTTGCTACAGCTTCTTCACAGGGGCACACAAGTGACACTGCTGCTCAAAAGTTCCCTTTTGGGCAACTTCTTGAGTATGAAGATGGTCGTAAGTTTCGTTATGGGTTAATTGGGGCAACTGCTCTTGTTCCTGGAAACATCGTTCAGGGTAAAGCGGTTATTGCTGGTGATTCTCTTTTAGCGGTCCAAGCTGCTGCGGCTATTGGCGATACAACGGTTTCTATTACCGCTCAGGGCACGGCGGCAGCGAATTTTTACACCGATGGGTGGGCCATTGTTAATAAAGATCCCGGCTCTGGGTTTGCCCACAAAGTTAAGTCGCACGCGGTGTTTGCTGCGGCTACGAAAGTAATTACACTTTACCCTGATTACCCTGTTAGGGTAGCGTTAACTACGACAAGCGAGCTTTCTTTTGTGCCTAGCGCATACAAAGGAATTATCATTGCCCCAACAACTCTTACAAACAGGGTTTCTGGAGTTGCGTGTACCGCTATTACGGCTGCTCAACACGGGTTTGTTCAAACTGGTGGGATAGGGGCTGTGTGGAGCGCCGTTTCTACTGTTGTAGGAAACAATCTTACTGCTACGCTTGCCGCCGCCGGTCGTGCTGGTGTTTCAACCGCTACTCTTCTGCCGTGGATAGGGATTGTTCTTTCAATTGTAACGACTGCCGATGAGTCGATTGTTGTACATCTTACATTAGACTAAATCATATGAACACAGAAGAACAAATTAGACAATGGGTTCGGGACGAGAGAAATAAGATTGTTCTAGAAGAACAAGCTTCGTGTTTTCATAGAACTGGAACATGGGCTAATAATGTTGTAACCTGTGAAAAATGTGGAAGAAATATGACAAAGGATGATTGGGGATCAGGAGCGTTAAAATAATGCCACCAACACAAGATAGGAGAAGATTAGATGGGTTTTCAACACTGGACTAAAGAACAACTACAAGAAAATAGGAAAAAATATCCCGGTGGGGCTGTTAAAAAAGTAGCTCTGTGAAAAATATGACAGAGGTTGAAAAAGCGTGGGTAGGAGCTATGGTAGAAGCTGAGGGATATGTTGGGTTTTACAATGGTAGATGGAGAATAGGAGTTGGTAATACTGACCCTGAAATAATTTCTGCTATTTTAAGAGCTACAGGTGTTGGTCTTGTTTCAATTCAAAAAGGAACAAATAAACCTATTATTCATTGGTCTTCGCAAAGATATAATGATGTAATAAATCTATCTAATCAATTAAAGGATTATTGTATGAAAGTACGTAAAATTTAATGTCTCCTACTCAAGCATATTTTTGTGAAATAGATGGGGAATTCGATATACATCAAAGTTTTACTGATGAAGTAAAACAAATAATAAAATGTGAACTATGTGGGAAAGACAGCAAACATGTGTTGTATCCCCCTGCTGGAATTAAAGTGATAAGAACATGGAACGAGGGAGCAAATGAAATAAGGAGAACTCCTTACGATCAAGCAAAAGCTCAACTCACAAATAATTATCATGAGAAGAAAGACATGGGGTTAAGTCTTCCAAAACCTACAGAAGCTCAAATTCAAAAAGCGGCTAAGGCTATAGATACTCCTCATACTCCAATTCCGGAGTGGAAGAGATAATAGAATAAAGGCTATGGGGGAGAGCCTCTAATCTCCCCCAAACTCTATTCAGGTCTAGCCCTGTGCTAGATAGAGAGGACAAAATAAAATGTCAGGAAAAGGGTATGGTTTTCATCGTGATGTAGCAAATGGTGATCTTGAAATTGTAGTTGCTGGAACTACAGCACTTAGTTTAACTACAACGGGAGTAAAATCTGTTAGTCCTACAGTTGCGCTTGGTTATGGAACTGGGGCGGGCGGTACAGCTACACAAATTACTAACCGTTCAACAGGAGTTACAATGTCTCCTAATCCATGTTTAAGTGGGACTATTCAGACTGACACAACTTCACTTGCTGGATTAGCGTCGGCAGATTTTATCGTAACAAATAGTGCAGTTGCAATTGGGGATGTTGTGTTGGTATCTATTCAGTCTGGTTCTAATAGCGGTGGGACAATTGTTAGCGTCGCTATTGTTACAGCTGGAACTTTTACTGTTCGTGTTAGTAATAACAATGCTGCTGCCGGCACTGCTGAAACGGGAGCAATTATTATCAACTTTGCAATTATTAAGGCCGTGTCTGCATAATAGACAATACGAGATGAAGAGGGGGGACCGGTTACTCCCCCCTTCAGAGTTAGGAGTTATTGATGGGACTAATTAAAAAATTATCTGGGAAGGCTTCAAGTGCTTTTAATGCGGGGTATCGCTCTGCTGGGGGCGCTGTTAATTCCTTTAAAGATGTTATTACGAGTTCTGAAAGCACCAAGCTTTCTCCAGGAACATATGTAAAAAGAAAAAAACAGTACACTGGTAAGATACCTAAGGCGGGAAGAGAAGTAGAAGACGCCTATAAAAACCCCTATAATAAATCATTTGGGGGAGCAAAAAGGGGTGGAAGTAGACCAGGAGCAAGGATGGATGAAAAACCTACTACTAAACATGGGTTGTCCACAAAACCTGGAACTTTAGTTCAAAAACCTAAAAAAGATAGAAAGTAGTATAATATATTTAGTCTAGTGAGGAGATCCCATTACCAGCTAGATAAAAGAAAGAAGGGAAAATATTTGATTATTGAAGAAATTGAAAAACAATTTTGGGAACAAGTAGCAGATCCTGATGAAAATGGTTGTATGCTGTGGATAGGTGCTGGTTCTGGAGCTGGTTCTACATATGGAATTGCTTGGCTTAAGCCTACTCGAGCTATGACTGTTCGTGGTTGGGCACACCGTATTTCATGGGAACTTTTCAACGAACAGTCAATTCCAGATAACTTAGTTGTAATGCACTCATGTGATGTTAAACTGTGCGTTAGTCCGTTTCACTTAACTGTTGGAACACAAGCACAGAACATACAAGATGCGTTATTTAAAGGCCTTCGAAATACTACACTTGGTTACAAACAATCCATCGCTACTCGTCAAAAAATTGGCGATGCGCTTAGGGGGTGTAAACGACCTCTGCGTAGTGATATTTGGAAACAAAATTTAGGAAATTCATTAAAAGGTCGTGTTGCTTGGAATTCTGGTAAGAAGAATATTTATTCTCAGGAGACTCTTCAAAAAATGAGAAAAGGCTCTCTTGGAAATAAAAATGCATTGGGCGCTGTTCGATCTGAAGAAACACTTTCAAAATTAAGTGTGTTAATGACGCCAGAACGTCTTGAAAAAATGCAATTTGCAAGATGGAATGGGAAAGTTGGTTTAACACACCCTAGTGATGAAACACGTTTAAAAATGAGTGAATCCCACAGAAAGAGAGGACAGTAGTTATCTCAAATGTAAGATCTATAGAGGCTCCCCTGAGTGAAATTAGGGCGGCTAGTACAGCAGGCGGTGGAACTGCTTTAACAACCACTTTAGGATTAACGTCTATCCCTATAGGGGCAGATTGGGTTAGTATTACCCCACGTAATTTTGCTGGGGCCGCTGTAGTTAAATTTGCTGTTAACCCATGGTTAACCATTATTAGAACTACAAATTTACTTTTAAGTGAAGGAACAGATTGGAGCTTAGAAGCACAAGACGGAGATACTACAGCTATTACAAATGGGGGATTTCCTACTTTAGCAAATGGGGGAGCTCTTTATGTTGGGAGCTGGATTCCTTTTGCTGGGGTTATGGTAGATGTAGGAACTGTAAACGCTGTAGCTACAACGTTATCAGTTGACTACTGGAATGGTGGAAGTTGGGTAAATATTACTCCCACTGATGGTACTGATACAGGGGCTATTTTTGCACAGGATGGGAACGTAACTTGGACTGTTCCAGCAGCTTGGACAAAAAGCACACTTAAAAATAATAGCGCAGTAACAGCAACTTCTACAGTTGGGTGGGCGAGTCAAGCCCCCTATAGCGCAAATCTTTATTGGACGCGCTGGACTGTAGATGCAGCTTTAACAGATCCTTCAACAATTCTTCAACTAAGGTCAATTAATCGATCAACTACATATGCTGAATTAGTTTCAGGGCAAACATTTGCAGAAAGTTTCCCTTCTCCTGTAGGAAGTGGAAATGGATTTGCTAGTGTACAAGCGTTAACTGATGCAGGAACAGCAAATATAATTATTAACGCTGCAACACGTTATTCAAATGAAATAGGTGGATTTTAATGAGTACTATTTCAGTAACGGGAGCTTCTAGTGGGGCACTTAGATTTTCAAGATGGCAATTAACATTTGACGGAACAGCTAATAAAGGGTTAAACGCTAGTTTAATTACGCTTTTTACTTGTACAGGAGAAGTTTTAATTGCTTATATTGTCCCATTTGTTGTAGCAACGCTTACACAAAGCGGGGCTACCCCAACACTTACGTTAGGGGTAACTGGAGCTACAACTTTATTTACAGGGGCAGCTACTACGGCTACTAACCTAGCAACAGGGGAATTTTGGACAGAAACAACTGGTGGTGGAACTGCTGAATCTGGTATAGCGGCTCCGGTGATACAAAAGGATATTTACATTTCAGCTAATGTGATCGGGACTGTTGGTGGGACAAACAACATTAACGGAGGAACTCTTAGAGTTGACTGTTGGTGGTTGCCTCTATCTTCTGA
>ERZ1292623.1497-Hain-H51-01um-R1-1497-length-22430-cov-9_pt1 | contig 22430 bp, 21 predicted proteins | sample MGYA00564398_ERZ1292623 | MGnify/ENA primary metagenome ERZ1292623 (study PRJEB36523, sample SAMEA6512633) | groundwater metagenome | collected 2019-01-07 | study: AquaDiva: Metagenomics assemblies of 32 groundwater samples | reverse complement strand
TCCACTCGGAGAAGCTTCCTTAGTTAAGCTGGACAGAGTAGGTATTTGGTATCCATTGCATGCAGCGTTAGGTACAAATTGGACTTTAGAAGAAACACAACTTAATATGAGTGGAGGTTCTGTAGATATGCAACAAGAATTTGTAAGACGACACTGGATAGCTAATGAGCGTCCACGATTGGGTACTGCAGAGAGTTTGGCATCGGCCGTTGAAGCAATAGCTGATTATAAGGCAACTTTAAGAATAGTTAGATCATTAAGACCTGTTCCAAAAGATAAAGGAGGACAAAATGGCTAAGATTGTAAGGACCATGCTCGCTCGCAGTATGAGAAATTTTACTGCTCGCTTCGCAGAACCTGTCAATTTTCGACAGGTAATTATAGAAAGGAGTAAATAAGGTATGTCGAAAATTGTTGGAATTGATTTAGGAACTACTAATAGCTGTGTAGCTGTGATGGAGGGTGGAAAGCCTAAGGTTATACACTCCGCTGAAGGGGAAAATATTATTCCTTCTGTTGTTAACCCTACAAAAAATATTGTGGGAAGGGTGGCTAAAAGACAATCTGTTGTTAATCCTAAAGAAACTATATTTTCCATTAAAAGATTAATGGGAAGAAAGTTTAAAGACTCCGAGGTTCAAAGAGATATTAAATGGCTTCCATATACTATAAAATCCGGTAAAAATGACATGGCTGTTGTTGAAGTTGAAGGCCATGATTATACCCCACAGGAAATTTCTGCCCAAATCCTTCAAAAAATAAAAGCTGATGCAGAAAGCTATTTAGGAGAAAAGGTAACAGATGCTGTTATTACAGTTCCTGCTTATTTTGATGATGCACAAAGACAGGCTACTAAACAAGCAGGTGAAATTGCCGGTTTAAATGTTCAAAGAATTATAAATGAACCAACTGCTGCGGCATTAGCATATGGCTTGGATAAATCTCACGCTCACACAATTGCTGTTTATGACCTGGGTGGTGGAACTTTTGATATTTCAGTTCTTGAGCTTGGAGATGGAGTTATTGAAGTTAAATCTACTAATGGTGACACTCACCTCGGTGGAGATGATTTTGATCAGTTAATCTTAGATTGGCTGGCAGATGAATTTAAGAAAGAACAAGGAGTTGATCTTAAAAGCGATAAACAAGCTCTGCAAAGACTTCGAGATGCTGCGGAAAAAGCCAAGATTGAATTATCTTCCAGTATGGAAGCTGCAATTTCTATTCCTTTTGTTACAGCTGACTCATCTGGTCCAAAGCATCTGGAAACAAAGTTGTCTCGAGCCAAGCTTGAGGCTATGGTTAAGCCTTTAATAGATAAGACTTTTGAGGCTGTAAAAGCTGCTTTGAAAGATTCTAAACATGATCCAAAAGATATTGATGAGGTGGTTTTAGTAGGTGGTATGACCAGAATGCCTTCAGTGCAGAAAGCTGTAACTGATTTTTTTGGCAAAGAACCACACAAAGGTATAAATCCGGATGAAGTTGTAGCAGTTGGAGCTGCAATTCAAGGTGGAGTTTTAGGCGGGGAAGTTAAAGATGTTTTGCTTTTGGATGTAACTCCCTTAACTTTAGGTATAGAGACATTGGGTGGAGTCAGAACTCCTTTAATAAACAGAAATACTACAATTCCAACCAGCAAATCTGAAACCTTCTCAACAGCTGCAGATAATCAGCCTGCTGTAGAGATTAATGTTTTGCAGGGAGAAAGGGAGATGGCCTCTGATAATAAAACCCTGGGTAAGTTTGTGCTTGATGGAATTCCACCAGCTCCAAGAGGAGTGCCACAAGTAGAGGTTACTTTTGATATTGATGCTAATGGTATTTTAAATGTGTCTGCCAAAGATAAAGCTACTTCTAAAGAGCAAAAAATAACTATTACTGGTTCCACAGGTTTAGATAAAGAAGAAGTTGAAAAGATGACTAAAGAGGCAGAGGCTCATGCAGAAGAGGATAAAAAGAAAAAGGAGGGAATTGAAACTAGAAATATTGCGGATACTTTAGTTTACTCAGCAGAAAAAGCCTTAAAAGATGGGGGAGAAAAAGTTCCTGCAGATGTTAGAACTGATGTGGAGCAAAAATTATCTGAGCTAAAAGGCGTTATTCAAACAGCCAGTGCTGAGGATCTAAAACCAAAAATAGATGCGCTGTCAGAAAGCTTACAAAAAATAGGCTCAGCAATGTATGGTTCTCAAGGCGGGCAGCCTGGAACAGACCAAGCTAACACCTCGGATGGTGGCACTGACAAAGGAAGTGACTCCTCCGAGGTGAGTGAAGAGCCAAAAGATTCTCCAAAAACAGAGGAAGCGGTAGAAGGAGAAGTAGTAGAAGAAAAAAAGCCAGAGTAAATTCTATTTAACTCTTTCGTATTCAACGCCATCCCATGTAAGTATTTCTTTATCTTCGTTGTAATTTGCTGTTAAGGTACGGTTATAAAGTTGAACCTCCAAAATATTATTCTGGCATGTATAAGAACCACTTTCAGAAATATCAGTGTGAGTCCATTCAAAAGTTGGCTTGTCATAGTCGGATAAAGTGTTACCTGTTTTAAGATGTATATTCCAATATGCTAATGCTGTACGACCATTAGGTCCCATGCCGCCGTCATATTGTTTTGTTGAACGAAAAGATGAATTACTGACGAGTACACAACTGTCTGTATTACTTTTAGTTGTAAGAGTGGTTGATGATGAAGTTGGGCTTGGTTGGGGAGTTGAAGTTACTACCGGATTTTGTACTGGTTTTGTTCGATTACTGTCGGAGACAGGAGGGTTCCCCTCATTCGAATAATTAAACCAAACCGCTCCACCAATAGCAGTTATTATTAGAATCCCAACCAAAATTAATATTGGAGCAAATCCTTTTTGTTTAGAATACTGAGTGAAATCGAAGTACATGATTTAAGTATACTCCTTTAAGTGGTAAAATATATCTAGGATTTAAATGGCTAAACAGCTTCGGGATAAATTAAAACATATCAGGGAAGCTGTGAAAGCTGGAAAGTATAGATATACTATTCATGGAGCCAAACAGAGAATTTCCAGAAGGCTTAAAAGAAAGACATAAATTAAATACTTTTACAAAAAATTTGTTAAAATTACAAGTAAATTATGTTAGTATTATGAGATAGAAACGTAGGTTTGCATATGGGTTGGATAGAGAGAGTCATTGGAACATTTGAACAACAGAAGGAACAAAGGGAAAGAAAAGAAAAAGAACTAGAAAAACTCAGCGAAGAACTTCGAAGAAGAGCAGCAAAAGATATCGCTGGACTAATCAGAACGGTTACAGGTGAGAGAATAAAAGCAGAGCGTTTGGTAGAGCTACCAATCGATAGAAAAGCGCATCCTTATTTTGAGGGAACTTTATATGGAGTCGTTGGCCTCAATGGTATAGAATTTGGCGTTCACGATTATTCTATTGCGGAGAGAGGAGGAGGTCCTACCTACTATCATTTCCACCAAGACCTTGTGGTACTTCAAAGAGATCGAGAAAGTGGTCTGTGGACATTTCAAGTTACTAATACTGAGATTGAGTTGGGGAGGATACTGAAGCAGCGGATGAGGACTGGAGAACGTAGGAGGAAGCGTTGGTAGAAAAACAAACTTACGAGGTGATAGCCTCGCGGTCTCTCTAGCGGGCGTGTCTTGAGGATTTATCCCCTTTCCGATATGGGAGCGGTTTTCTATTGACGCCTCGGTTCATCTGCGTTTATTTGGGACAAACCTCTGCTATAGCGTACCTTTGTACCATATTGCAATTGTCTAACAAGAGCATTGGATTTGCCTGTGGTAATCTATTAAAGAAAGTAGTAAAATATATCTAATCTGTAATGGCTAAACAGCTTCGGGATAAATTAAAACATATCCAAAATATTTTCTTTTAATATCCGACAGTCTGGATTAGACTATGGATATGAATCAATTAACGAAAATTACACTGGCATGGGAACTTCATGAAGAAGGCATCCCAAAAGTCCATATAGCCAGCAGGTTAAATGTGCACAGAGAAACAATCCACCTATGGATCAAAGCTATTGATGAACTTGGGATTTTAGAGTTCATGGACAGCTATATCAATGCCAAAAAGGGTGAAAGGACCAAGAGGAAAGTTGATGGACTTTTAAAGGTTAGAGTCTGGAAATTAAGGGAGGAAAACAGAGATTGTTGTGGTCAAAAGATTCAAGAGTATTTAAAAAGGGATTATGGAGTCAGTTTAGGCATCAAAGCTATATACAAAATATTAGGAGAAAAATATCAGTTAAGGAGTAAATGGAAGAAGAACCAACTCAGAGGACCAATTCCTCATGCTCAAAGCCCTAGAGAGGTAATCCAGATGGATACAGTAGACTTTGGTCAACTCTTGCCTTTACAGGAGTAGATATATTTACCAAAGAAGCATCTGTTAAGCTATATCCATCCTTAACAGCCAAAGATGGATTAGACTTTCTGACATTCTCTTTCACTTCCAGATTTAATCATACAAAATTGCTTCAAGCAGATGGTGGACCTGAATTTAAAGCTGAATTTAAACAACATGTGCTTGAGTATGCAGATAGATTTAGAGTATCAGCTCCATACAAGAAGAATGAACAATCTTTCATTGAATCCTTTAACAGATCCTTAAGGAAAGAATGTCTGGGATGGAGTAAATATACCAAAAGAGACTTACCTGAGCTGGAGAAGGAATTATCTGATTATTTGGTGTATTATCATACTAGACGAGCACATCTTGGATTAGGGTTAAAAACACCTAACCAGTTTTTAGAAGAAGTGTCGGATTATTAAGGAAACATACCGATATCAGGGAAGCTGTGAAAGATGGAAAGTATAGATATACTATTCATGGAGCCAAACAGAGAATTTCCAGAAGGCTTAAAAGAAAAGAGATAGAAGAGGCAATACAAAGTGGTGAGATAATTGAAGATTATCCTGATCATCATTATGGTCCGGCTTGTTTACTTCTTGGTAAAATAGAAAAAGATAAGTCTTTGCACATACTTTGCTCATTACAAGAAGTGGTTGATATTATTACTGTTTATGAGCCAGATTTGATAGAATGGGAGAAAGATTTAAAAACTAGGAGGAAAAAATGAATAAATGCTCTGTTTGTAAAGGAAATTTAATACAAAAAAAGATTACTTATACCTAGGAACTTGAGGGTAAAGTTTATGTAGTTAGTGATGTACCAGCTCTAGTATGTTCTCAATGTGGAGAAACATATCTTTCCCCGGATACTGTAGATAGAGTTCAAGAAGTTATTGAAAAAGGAGAACAGAAAAAATTAAAACCAACCTCTCAAGTTCCAGTTTTTCACTTTGCATAAGTGATAGCAGCCTGAATCTGATTAGCTGCCAGGTGAGGATAATCTTTTAATATCTCTTTTACACTCATTCCAGAAGCTATTCTATCTAAAATTAGTTCCACAGAGATTCTTGTTCCAGCAATAACTGGCTTACCACCTAAGATTTCCGGATTAGAGACAATTTGCAACTGTTTCATACAAGAATTATACCACAATCCAAACTAGCACTTTTGGTTGTAGACTGCTATACTATACAATTAACTTATGGCAAAAAGAGATTATTATGAAATATTAGGAGTTAAAAAAGGAGCTACTGAGGCAGAGATAAAGTCTGCTTATAGGCAGATGGCAAGAAAACATCATCCTGATATAGACAAATCCCCTGGAGCTGCTGAAAAGTTTAAGGAAATTGGGGAGGCCTACCAGGTTTTATCTGATCCCCAAAAGAAATCTGCTTATGACCAATTTGGTCATTCAGCCTTTGAGCATGGAGGAGCTGGAGCAGGAGGACCATTTGGAGGAGCAAATCCATTTGGTGGTGGAGGTGGATTTAGAACTTACAGTTGGTCTTCAGGAGGTGGGAATCCAAATGTTCAGTTTGATTTTGGAGGATTTGAAGATCCGTTTGAGCTTTTTGAACAGATTTTTGGTGGTGCTTCCCCATTTGGATCTGCATTCAGAAGAAGGCCCTCTTATCAGATGAGTCTTACTTTTGATGAAGCAATTGGCGGAACAACAAAGGATGTAGAGGTTGAGACAAGAAATACTCAAGGTTCGGTTATTAGAAAAAGAATGAAAATTAAAGTTCCTGCTGGAGTTGATAATGGGACGAGAATTAGGTTTGGGGACATTGATATTGTGTTTAATGTTTCAAGAAGCCATGAGTTTTTAAGGGAAGGAGCAGATATATTTTCAGAAATTACAGTTAATATTCCACAACTTGTACTGGGGGATGTGTTTGAAGTAGAAACAGTACAAGGAAAAGTTAAAGTTAAGGTGCCGCCAGGCACCCAACCAGGATCATTGGTAAAGCTTAAAGGCAAAGGAGCCCCAAGATTAGGTGCTCATGGGCATGGAGATCATTATGTCAGGGTAAACTTAGATGTCCCCCAAAATCCATCTAAACAAGAAAAACAACTATATGAAGAGCTGTATAATCTAGCAGGCAAGAAAAAAGGCTGGTTTTAGCTGTACAGCTTGACTTCAATTTGGGAAAAAGGTAAAATATTTACGGTTAATATTCCAATTAACTGGAAAGGTGGGCTAGTCCCACCTTTTTTAAACTTATAAGGACCTGATGTCCTCGCAGTATGTATAATTTTACTGCTCGGTCATCAGAACCTTGCCTTTTTGAAAGGAACAAAAACGTGGCACAAGCTAGAACAGAATTTGCAGCAGCTTTAAATCAAATAGCCTCTGAAAAAGGGGTTGAGGTTGAAGTTGTTTTAGATGCAATCAAGGCTGCAGCTTTAGCTGCTTATAAAAAAGATTTGGTTTTAAGAAATGAACCTGTTCCCGAAGATTTTGAAGAGTATACTTCCGAGGTTAATCCTGTAACCGGAGAGATTTCCATACTCCATAAGGAAAAAAACGTTACCCCTCCCGGGTTTGCAAGAATTGCAGCATCAATTGCAAAACAGGTTATTTTACAAAGATTAAATGAGGCAGAAAGAAATGCCATTCTTTCCGAATATTCAACCAAAGTAGGTACAGTTATGTCAGGTGCAATTCAAAGGCAGGAGGGAAATACATTTTTTGTAGATTTAGGGAGGGCAGAGGGGGTTTTGCCACCTTCCGAACAGGTTCAGTCCGAAATCTACCAGCAAAATCAGCGGTTAAAGTTTTTTGTAAAAGAAATTAGAGAGGGTGGAAGAGGTTCTGAAGTTGTTGTTTCAAGATCAGATCCAGGTTTGGTTAAAGGTTTATTTGCTTTAGAGGTACCGGAGATTCAATCCGGCAACGTTGAAATTAAAGCTATTGCAAGAGAAGCTGGGTCAAGAAGTAAAGTTGCAGCTATCTCTACCCAAGAAGGTATTGATCCTGTTGGATCTTTGGTTGGGCAAAAAGGCGTAAGGGTGCAGGCTGTAATCAGTGAGTTGGGAGAAGAAAAAATAGATATTATAGCTTTCTCTGAAGATCCAGAAAGATTTATTGCAGCAGCACTTTCTCCTGCAAAAGAGGTTAAAGTAAGGTTAAATGAGGCTGACAAGGTAGCTACGGCTACAGTTCCGCAAAGCCAGCTATCTTTGGCAATTGGAAAAGGCGGGCAAAATGTAAGACTTGCGGCAAAATTAACTGGTTGGAAAATAGATATTGAGGGAGCGGAAGAGCCTGAAGTAGTTGAGGAAAAGAGTAACAAAGATCAAAGTGATGAGTCAAAAGAAATAAAAACAGAAGAAGCTGGAACTGGAGAAAAGAAGGAAGAGCCACAAAGTGGAACAGCACCATCCGATGATACAAAAACTGTGCCAGCGGAGACTTCTGAAGAAGATATGGAAAAAACTGACAAAAAACAGGGTTAGTATGTTTTACCATAGACTATTAACCATTAACTATGAACCAAGTACGACCACCTATAGTTACAATTCTTGGCCATGTTGATCATGGTAAGACTACACTTTTAGATTTTATCCGTAAAACTTCAGTTGCTGCAAAAGAACATGGTGGAATTACCCAACACATTGGTGCATATCAAATAGAGATCCCTCGAGGAGCTCGGGATGATTTTGCTATTAGCAAAATCACTTTTATTGATACCCCTGGTCATGCAGCTTTTGAAAAAATGAGGTCAAGGGGAGCAAAAGCAGCTGATATAGCTATCCTAGTGGTGGCAGTTGATGATGGAATTATGCCTCAAACAATTGAGGCTATAAATCACATTCAAGAAGCTAAAGTACCCCTGATTGTTGCTGTAAACAAAATTGATCTTCCTGGTATCAACATCAAAGTACAGATGGAGAAAATAAAAAAACAACTATCAGATAGAAAGATAAACTTGGAAGAATATGGTGGGGATGTGCCTTTGGTCCCACTTTCTGCAAAAACAGGAGAAGGTGTTGATAAACTTTTGGAGGTAATTCTGCTTGTAGCCGAACTTCATGAGCTAAAAGGCGACCCTCAAGCAGCTCCTGCAGGGGTTGTTATTGAGGCAGCTTTGGACAAATTCAAAGGTCCAGTTGCAACCTTACTTATAAGAAACGGAACTCTAAAAAAGGGAAACCAAATAGTTCTGGGTGGGGTAAAAGGAAAAATCAGGGGGATGTTTGATTTTAATGGTAAACCGGTTGAGGATGCCGGGCCATCTAATCCTATTGAAGTTTTGGGATTGGAATCTGTGCCTGTGGTAGGTGCAATACTTGGCCATGAGCCAGAAGAAGTGCAAAGTGAGAAGCAATTCACAAGTTTAGTGGATAGGCTTAAACAAAAAGAAACAAAAACTTTAAAAGTTATAATCAAGGCTGATAAACAGGGGTCAATAGAAGCAATTCACAACTCTCTGGAAAAATTTAACGAAGAGGCTAAGGTGGTGGATTTTATCTTTACGGGAACCGGGAATATTGGTGAGGAAAATGTGAAACTGGCTTCAACTGTCGGTGCAATAGTGATTGGCTTTAATGTAAAGGTGGCTCCAACTGCTCAAAGATTAGCAGAGACAGAACATGTTTTAATAAGAACCTACAATATTATATATGAGCTTTTGGATGATGTTGAGGAGGTTGTACAAACTCTACTTGAAGTTGGCCAGCTAGAAGAAGTAATAGGCAAAGCAGAGATTTTGGCGCAGTTTATACATGGTAAAACAGAAAAAATTGCAGGGTGCAGGATTTTAGAGGGTGAGATTGCCAAAGGTCACAGAATCAGAGTAGTTCGGGGAGAGGAAGTTTTAGGTGAGACTAAACTTAAATCTATGAGGAAGGTAAAAGAGGAAGTAAATAAAGTTGAAAAAGGTAATGAATGTGGAATGCTATTTGATCCACCTATTGATTTTTCAGTTGGAGATACGGTGGAATCCTTTAGAGTTATCTAACGGCAGACTTGATTTTTATGGGATATTAGTGTAGAATTGCCTTTAGCTTTATGGCTAAATACGATAATCAGATTACTGAACTTAAAAATTTACTGCCAAATACTAAAAATATTCTTATAGCTCTTCCAACTGATGCTAATATTGATAAATTAGCTGCTGGTTTAGCTCTATTTTTGGTATTAACTGCTTCAGGAAAAAAAGTTTCTATTGTAACCTCTGAATTAATAAAGGTTGGTCAAGCTTATCTTTTTGGAGTGAATCATATTCAAAATACTCTTTCTCAGACAGAAGGTGGTAACTTAACTTTAACTTTAGAGGGTGTAGCATCTTCTGATAATACAGTTCCTGCTTTGGAAAAATTAGATTGGTATGCCCAAAATGGCAATTTAAATTTAGTATTCCATGTATTACCTGGTCAAACGTTTCAACCAGCAAAAATAGTCCCACATTACCAAGGTTCAGGTTTTGATGTAATTTTTGTGATAGGTGCAGCTAATTTAAATACTTTAGGAAATATTTACTCACAAAATCAACAAGCTTTTTCAGGAACCCATATAGTCAATATCTCGCAAGATGGTACAAACACAGGTTTTGGTCAGACTAATATACTAGATACCCAAGCTTCATCTATTTCAGAAGTTGTGGTAAATCTATTTGGGGATTTAGGATTTAATTTGGATCAGGATAGCGCAAGTAATCTTTTGGCAGGGATTTTTGATGCAACAGTAAACCTAACTGATGCAAAAACTGCAGCAGAAACCTATATGGCTGTTGCAACCTGTTTGCGCGTTGGGGGGAGAAAACCTTCTATTGCAATGGGAGTTGGGCCCTCCGGCATAGCTGGACCACAGCCTGATTTAAGTGCACTTTTACCCAAAGAGCCTGTCTTACAATCAATAGGTGAATTTACCACACCACCTGTTGTATCAGTGGGAGATGATTATATATCTGCTGTTTCTGGACAACCCTCACCAGAAGAGCGTCCTTTAGAAGAAGGCGTAGTGACTGAAACTCCAGAACCAGACTGGCTCACCCCCAAAATCTTTAAAGGATCTTCTTTAGGTTAGAGCTTGCATATTTTTAAAGTTTCTGTTAAAATACCCACAACAATTTAAGGGAGACTTCTTGGCACCGAAGTTTTTCCAAGAAAGGATAAGATGCCACTTGATCCAAAAGTTAAACAGAAAATAATTAAGGAGTTTGCAACAAAGAGTGGGGATACAGGTTCTCCTGAAGTTCAAGTTGCCCTATTAACAGAACAAATTAAAAATTTAACGGCACATCTTAAGGAACATCCACACGATATTCATTCAAGAAGAGGTCTTCTGTCAATGGTTAACAAAAGAAGAAGACTTTTGCAATATTTGTTTAAAAAGGATAATGAAAGGTATACAATGGTAATTGATAAATTAGGATTAACTAAATAACCCCTACAAATATAGATGACTAAAAAAGTTATAACAAAAGAAATTGACCTAAATGGTCGTAAACTTAAATTAGAAACTGGTAAATTAGCTTTGCAAGCAGACGCATCGGTTGTGGTTTCATGGGGCGAAACAGTTGTTTTAGCCACTGTTGCCACACAGCCATTATTAGAGGATATTGGATATTTTCCACTATCTGTTGAGTATGTTGAGAAACATTATGCAGGAGGTAGAATTTCTTCTTCAAAGTTTATAAAAAGAGAAAGTAAGCCCACTGATGAGGCAGTTCTCACAGGAAGATTAGTTGATAGATCCATAAGACCACTATTCCCAAAAGAATTTAAAATGAATGAAGTTCAAGTAATCTTAACTGTCTTATCCTTTGATGCAAATTCTGATCCTGATATTGTAGGTTTAATTGGTGCTTCAGCAGCGCTGTCTATTTCATCAGTTCCATTTAAAGGTCCTATTGCTGGAGTAAGAATTGGAGCAAAAGATGGCAAATTGGTTCCTAACCCTACTTTAGAGGAGATGGAACACCTTGATATGGATCTTTTGGTTGCCTCAGGCAAAGAAAGAGTGGTTATGATAGAAACTTCTGGTAATCAGGTTGATGACAGCTTGGTTTTGATAGGTATTAAGGAAGCATACAAACAGGCTCAACAGATTATTTCTTTAATAGAAGAGTTTACTAAAGAAGCAGGAAAAGAAAAACAAGTTATATCTCACCTGGAAGAGGATATAGAAGAGGCACTTCTTAAGGAAGTTTCCAAAATTGTCAAAGAAAAAATTGAAGCTGCACTTTTTGATACGGAACATCCTTGGCATGAAGCAACGGCAGATTTCATTAAAAAAGATTTAAGCGTACAGTATGCAGAAACCCTTACCCCCCAGATTATCTCTGGAATATTTGATAAAGTTGCCAAGGAAATCTTACATGAAACAGTCTTAGAAAAAGGTAAAAGAGTAGATGGAAGAGCAATGGAGGAAATAAGACCTCTTTCAATGGAAGTAGGGCTTTTGCCTAGAACTCATGGTTCTGCTCTTTTTCAAAGAGGAGATACTCAAGTTCTATCTGTAACAACTTTAGGTGCTCCATCCTTAGAACAAACTTTAGATGGAATGGAAGGGGAAAGAAAGAGACGATTTATGCATCATTATAATATGAGTATTAATCCTTTCTCTGTGGGTGAGGTAAAAAGATTAGGACCTCCAAACAGGCGTGATGTTGGTCATGGTTCTTTAGTTGAAAAAGCTATTACACCTGTTATACCAAAAGAAACGGAGTTTCCTTATGCTATAAGAGTTGTTTCTGAGGTTTTAGCAGCTAATGCTTCTACTTCCCAGGCTTCTGTTTGTTCTGCTAGCTTGGCTTTACTTAATGCTGGCGTTCCTCTTGCCTCTCCTGTTGCAGGTATTGCCATGGGGCTTTTCTCTTCGGACAAAAAGACTCAAGTTGTAACAGATATGAGGGCTGTTGAGGATTTTTATGGGGAGATGGACTTTAAAGTTGCTGGAACAAAGAATGGAGTTTGCGCAATTCAAATGGATACAAAATTAGAAGGATTAACCTTTGAAATTATAGAAGAGGCACTAAAGCAGGGTAAAAAAGCAAGAATAGAAATTTTAGAACAAATGGAAAAAGTTGTTCCATCTGTAGGTCCTTTATCTCCACACGCACCAAGAGTTGAAATTCTACATATTAAACCGGAAGAAATAGGTCTTTTAATTGGGCCCGGAGGAAAGAATATTAACGGGATAATTGCAAAAACAGGTGCTTCTATTGATATTGAGGATGATGGGACTGTTATGGTTTCAGGAACAAATTCAGAAGGGGTTGATAAGGCAATTGAAGCAATCCAGGGAATGTTTAAAACTTTTAATGTTGGAGATGAAATGATTGGAAAAGTTGTCCGCCTTGCTCCATTTGGTGCATTTGTAGAAATTGCCCCTGGAAAGGATGGACTCGTACATATTTCTCAAATGGCACCTGGTCATGTAGAACAAGCAGGAGATGTTGTATCTGAAGGACAAGAGGTGAAGGTAAGGGTTACAGATGTTACTCCTGAGGGAAAAATTGGGCTTTCAATGCTTTTTGGGGTAGATATTAAGCCTGATTCAGAAAACAGACCATCTGGGGATGGAGGTTTTAGAGGTAGAAGTGAAGGTGGATTTAGACCGAGATCTTCTTTTGGAGATAGACGAAGGCCAGGTTTTGGTGATAGGCCCAGACGTCCATTTAGTGACAGACCTAGAAGTGGTGGATTTGGTGGAAGAGGTGGAGGAGGGAGATCATCTACTGGTGGATATGGCTCGACGCGCTTTCGCTCTGGAGAAACGGGTAGATCAAGAGGTTCAAGGCCCCCCTTTGATAGAAGGCGTCCTGGTGACCGTTGATTTATAATTTATGGATTCTGCCCAAACTTTAGAACAAATTAAAAAAAGAATTTTAGAAATACAGCTGCCTTCTGATGTACAAGAAAAACTCCTTAACCTTTTAAAATTTCCCCCCTCTGGAGGAGAGTTTGAAAGATTACTTACCTATATTGATTTGGTGATTTCCCTTCCATTTGGGAAATTTTCTACGGATATATTGGATATTAAAAGAACTAAAGAAATTTTGGATAAGAATCATTTCGGTTTATCTCAAGTTAAAGATAGGATTATAGAGTATCTGTCAGTTTTAATATTGCACAAACAGAAGGAACAGTCTCAACCGTTCCACGCACCGATACTTCTCTTTGTTGGTTTGGTTGGAATCGGTAAAACCTCTTTAGCTTACTCGATTGCCGAGAGTTTAGGTAGGTCTATTCAAAGGATTCCTTTTGGGGGATTAGGTGATCCAGCAGCTTTAAGAGGACAATCAAAAGTTAAACCAGAAGCAGAACCGGGACTTATTATTAAATCAATAAAAATATCAGGAGTTTCTAACCCCATCATACTTTTGGATGAAATAGATAGGATTGCGGAAACAACCCGAGTAGATCTCATGGGAGTTTTAGTTGAACTTTTGGATCCTGCTCAAAACCATGCATTTTTAGATTATTTCTTAGATTTTCCGTTTGATCTATCTCAAGTGCTTTTTATTGCAACCGCAAATAACACCAGTAATATTGCTACAGCTGTTTTGGATAGATTGGAACCAATTCAAATGCCCTCATATTCTGATGAAGAGAAAATCGAAATTGGTAAAAGTTATCTTTTACCAAAAGCAATTTTCGAAGCGGGTATCAAAGATGGTGTTTTAAATTTTGATGATGCAATCTGGCCCCAGATAATAAGACCTCTAGGATATGATGGTGGTATTAGATCCTTACAAAGAACAATACAACAGGCAGTAAGAAAAGTTGCAAGAAAAATTGTTGAAGGAGAGAGCGGGCCATTTAAGATTAAAGTTGAAAATCTAGGAGAATATTTAAATGCTTAAAATTATCCCCCTTGGAGGAGTTGGAGATGTTACAAAAAATATGTACATATATGAAATTGGCAATGATATTTTAATTGTTGATTGTGGGGTAGGTTTCCCTGATGAGGCAATGCCGGGAGTTGATTTGGTTATTCCGGATATTTCTTATCTTCGAGATAAAAAAGAAAAAATTAAAGGGATTATTATCACTCATGGACATGAAGATCATATAGGAGGACTCCCCTTTCTTTGGCCGGAACTTCAAGTTCCAATATATACCCAAAAATTAACTGCCGGTTTTATTCGGGCAAAGTTTTCAGAACATAATTTGCCTAAAAATAAAATCATTGAGGTAAAAATTGATGAAAACCTTAATTTAGGATCATTTCAGGTCTGCTTTTACCAAGTGTCTCATTCGGTTCCTGATTCTATGGGAATTGTTTTAAGAACTCCAATAGGCACAATAATTCATCAGGCAGATTTTAAAATTGACTGGACTCCCGTATCCGGGCAAGTAACTGATGTCGGGAAAGTGGGTAGGCTTGGTAGTGAAGGAGTATTACTTTTACTAATTGATTGTCTAAGAGTTGATAAGGCAGGGTTTAATAAATCCGAAAAATCTATTGAAGCCTCTTTTGAAAAAGCAGCACTAGAAACAAAAGGAAAACTTTTAATTACAATGACTTCTTCAAATGTTTCAAGGATGCAACAAGCAATTAATGTAGCTCAAAGGTTAGGAAGAAAAGTTGCGGTTGTAGGACGTTCATTTGAGAATAATTTTCAAGTAGCAAGGGACTTGGGTTATTTACATGTACCGGCTGGTATAGTGATTACTCCTGATGCAATTTCATCTTTTGCTCCAAATAAAGTACTTGTTTTGATAGCTGGTGCCCAAGGTCAATCAGACTCATCACTTGTTAGGGTTGCAAATGAAGAACATAGTCAAGTGAAACTTAAAGAAGGTGATAGTGTATTATTTTCGGCAGATCCTATTCCCTCTACTGAATCTGCTCAAAATGCATTGATTGATTCTTTAACAAGACTTGGAGCAGATGTATATTACTCTGCAGTAACATCAGATTTGCATGTTAGCGGGCACGCAGCACAAGAGGAGTTAAGACTTATGATTAACCTTATAAAGCCCAAATTTTTAATACCAATAGGTGGAACTTTTAGGCATATGAGATCATTCTCTGGGATGGTTCAAAATATGGGCTATTCTAAGGATAAAATTTTAGAGCCAGAAGATGGAGATATAATTGATGTTAAAAAAGATGATGTGAGATTTGCCGGTAAGACTCCCGTGCAGAATGTGTATGTTGATGGATTGGGTATAGGAGATGTTGGGCATGTTATTTTAAGAGATAGACAAAAAATGAGTGCAGAAGGAGTTGTTGTGGTTGTTGTATCGTTGGATCAACATACAGGTAAAATAACCGGTGAGCCGGATATTATCTCTAGAGGTTTTGTTTTTGAGGAGTTTGCAAAGGAAATTATGGATGAAGCTAAAGCTAAGGTTTTAGAGAGTTTAGAAAAACATACCCATAAAACTACGGATTGGAGATTTTTAAGGAAAATTATTGAAGATACTTTGGATAAATATTTCTATCAGATTACAGAAAGGAGACCACTGATACTACCGGTAGTAGTGGAAGTATAAAACCCATAGTGTGCTATAATTGTTATAACCATTATACTTATGGCTAGACGTAGATCGATTTATCGGGTACCAAGACTTAAATTAAGACAACGCACAATTGTTGCGGTTGGTTCCTTGGTTGCATTGATTTTGGCAGTTTTATCGACTGTAGCTTTAGTTACATCTTCGGAAGTATTATCTTTTTGGAGAAATTTCTTATTCTCCCTGTTTGGATGGACTTCCTTTTTTGCTCCAATTCTATTTTTAGCATCCGGCTTGGTTCTATCTAAACTTAAATGGCGCTTTGCCCAAACAAATGTTCTTTTAGGTTTAATACTTATTGTTTTATCTTTGGTAGGTTTAACTGCTGCCATAAGGCCGGATGATGCAGGTTTAATTGGACAAAATTTATGGATTCAACTAGAGCAATTTGTGACAGCAGTTGGAGCTGTTTTAATTCTGACACTTATTTTCCTAGTCGGACTAGTTGTATTTTTCAATACTTCCTTAGGTCAAATTTTTGGAATTTTTGTCTGGATATTCAAACTATTTAGGGATAAAATTTGGAAACCAATGTTTGTAAGACCACATGCTTTTGAAGCGAAACATATCCCTATTAAAGTTTCAGGAATGGATGAGCGCGTGAGTGCTAAAGGAATTCCATTAAAAGAAAAAGAAGTTGTTATATCTGATACTTTGGTACAAAATATTGCGGGACAGACAAAGATTTGGAAGTATCCGTCCCTATCTATTTTGTCAGATAAAGTTGGAGCAGCCGCCGAACGTGGAGATGTAAAAAAGAATGCAGATATTATCGAGAAAACATTGGATTCGTTTGGAATTCAAGCAGAAGTTGCAGAAGTGAATGGTGGCCCTGCAGTAACACAATATGCATTAAGGATTTCTGCCGGAACCAAGATTTCCAAAATTGCCAATCTGCAGCATGATTTGGCTTTAGCTTTAGCTACACCTACAGGTACTGTTAGGATTGAGGCTCCAATCCCCGGAAAATCTTTGGTTGGTATTGAGGTACCAAATCGCTCACTTGAAATTGTAGGTTTAAAAAATATTTTAGCATCTGAAGAGATGTCTAAATTTAAATCTAAACTGGCTGTTGCTTTGGGTCGTGATACTTCCTCAAAACCTGTGATAGTTGATTTAGATAGAATGCCACACGTATTAATTGCCGGTACAACCGGTTCTGGTAAGTCAGTTTTGATAAATGCTTTTATCGGCTCGTTACTTTTTAGAAACTCACCAGATGAGATGAAACTTATATTGATTGACCCAAAAAGAGTGGAACTGACAAACTATAATGGTATACCTCATCTTTTAACTCAAGTAATCACTGAACCTGAAAAAATTCTTTCAGCTCTAAAGTGGGCCATGGCAGAGATGGATAGACGTTATAAACTTTTTCAATCTGTTGGGGTAAGAAATATAACGGGTTATAATGACATGTCAGGATTTCAAGCCCTTCCGTATATTGTAATTATTGTTGATGAGCTTGCAGATCTTATGATGTTTGCGCCTGTTGAAATTGAAGATGCAATAACCCGTATTGCACAACTTGCAAGGGCAACAGGTATACATCTTGTCGTTGCAACACAAAGACCATCAGTGGATGTTATTACGGGACTAATTAAGGCAAATATTCCATGCCGTATTGCATTTAACGTCTCATCAATGATTGACTCAAGAGTAATTTTGGATGGGCCTGGAGCAGAAAAACTCTTAGGAAGAGGAGATATGTTGTTTTTACCTCCAGATGCTTCAAAGCCAATAAGAATTCAGGGGGTTTTGGTACAGGATTCTGAAATAAATAACTTAATAAAATACCTCAAAGATACAGGGATTGCTCCAGATTATACAGCCGAGGTAACAGAAATGCCTTTGGGTAGATGGGGTGGAAGGGGTGGAAATGGGGGAGAAAAAGATGAACTTTTTGAGGATGCCGTAAGAACTGTTTGTCAATACGATAGGGCATCAGCATCACTTCTTCAGCGTAGATTAAAAGTTGGTTATGCCAGAGCTGCAAGAATTTTGGATGAACTTGAAGCATTAGGAATTGTTGGGCCGGGTGAAGGATCCAAACCGCGGGATGTTCTAGTCAGAAATGCCGAAGAATACTTTGCTGCCCAACAAGGTAAACCTGCAGAATGAGTCCTCAAATAGTTAAACTACTTCAGGAAGGAAAAGTTGGAGTAATTCCTACAGACACTATTTATGGAATTGTTGGGTCTGCACTTGACGAAAAAGTAGTAGAGAAAATTTATCTTTTAAGGAAAAGAAACTCTGATAAACCATTTATAATTTTAATCTCCCAGCTCTCTGATCTGGAACAATGTGGAATCCAGTTGACCCAGGCCCAAAAAGATTTCCTAACCAAACATTGGCCTAACCCATTGTCAGTTGCTTTACCAGTGACATCTGAAAAATTTCGTTATTTACATAGAGGCAAAAAATCGCTGGCTTTTAGAATGCCAAAAAATGAAGAATTATTGGAACTATTAAAAGAAGTTGGGCCTCTGGTGGCCCCGTCCGTTAATATAGAAGGAGAAAAACCGGCTGAAACAATTGAGGAAGCCAAAAAATACTTTGGAGATATGGTGGATTTTTACATAGACGGAGGAAGGATTAAGTCAAAAGTATCCACTCTGGTTAATTTAAGCAAGGATGGCATACCCACTATTTTAAGAATTGGGGGTTTCAAGTTATAATGCATCATGCATGAAAACTGTTGGACAACATTTAAAAGAGGAAAGAGAAAGAAAATTTTATACTCTTGATGAGATAGAGAAGATAACAAAAATTCGCAAGGAACTTCTTGAAGCTTTGGAGGCAGGTCAATACGACAAGCTTCCTCCACCTACCTTTGTTCAGGGGTTTATAAAAAATTACGGAAAATTTTTAAATCTTAACACAGAGAAACTTTTGGCACTTTTTAGAAGAGAATTTTCCGATGCAAAATTCCCCCCAAGAATTTTGGAATCTTTTAGCAATCCTGTCAGTCAAAATAAATTTAGATTAACTCCTCCTAAATTATTAGGGACAGTAGTTTTAGGGATGATTATTGCCTTTTTCATATATCTTTGGTTTGAATATAAATTTTTGGTAGAGGCACCGTTTCTGGAAGTTACAGAACCGGTTAATCAGCAAACATTAAATACCCCTTCAGTACTAGTCTCCGGTAGGGCTGATCCCGACTCAAAAATTTCAATAAATAATCAGGAAATTCAAGGTGATCTGTCTGGGAAATTTTCTCAAGAAGTCAGCTTATCAGACGGTATAAATACCATAATAGTTACTGCTATTTCTAAATTAGGGAAGGTATCAAAGGTGGAAAGAACAGTATTTTTAAGATAGAATTAACACGATGGATTTCTTACAAGTTGCTTTAATATTTTTAATACTTTTAATTTCCATATTTTTGGCAATTGCAGGATTTCAAGTATTTTTTATTTTAAGAGATTTACATAAAAGCTTAAGGCGTTTAGACAAAATTTTAGAAACTTCGCAAGATATAGCAAAAGATATTGAAAAACCAGCAAAACTTATGTCAAATATTACAACGGGTATAGAAACCGGAGGAAGGGCTGCAGCAAATTTGGCAAAAATAGTAACTGGAGTTGTAAAGAGTGTACCAAAACTTCCAAAACCAAAATCAAAAAGATTCTACAAAAAGGTACTTTAAGCTATAATAGCTTCATGGATTCAAAAACAATCAGGGATAGATATATAAAGTTTTTTATTGATAAAAATCATAAACAAATACCTCCGTCAAAACTTGTTCCTGAAAATGATCCTTCAACTTTATTTACTTCGTCTGGAATGCAGCCACTTGTTCCATATCTTTTAGGTCAAGTTCATCCTGAAGGAAAAAGACTTGTTAATTCTCAACCTTGTTTTAGAGCAGAAGATATAGAAGAAGTTGGAGATAACCGCCACACAACTTTTTTTGAAATGTTAGGTAACTGGTCTTTAGGAGATTATTTTAAGAAAGAACAGCTAGCATGGTGTTGGGAGTTTTTAACTAAGGAAATTGGTTTGGATAAGGATAAATTACACGTAGCAGTTTTTGAGGGTAATGATGCTGTTCCTAAAGATAATGAGTCATACGAAATATGGAAAAGTCTAGGACTTAATGAAGAGCAGATCCATTTTTATGGAGTAGAGAAAAATTGGTGGTCACGTTCTGGTCCTCCAGATAAAATGCCAGAAGGAGAAATTGGTGGTCCAGATTCTGAAGTTTTTTATGAGTTTACAAATGTTGAACATGATAAAAAATTTGGTGATAAATGTCATCCAAATTGTGATTGCGGTAGATTTTTAGAAATCTGTAATTCTGTTTTTATAGAATTTCAAAAACAAAAAGATGGGTCTTTAAAAGAACTTTCTCAAAAAAATGTTGATTTTGGCGGAGGATTAGAAAGAATAACAGCAGCAGTTAATGATAATCCAGATATTTTTCGGATTGACTTAAATGAGAATCTAATAGGAATTATTGAAAAACATGCTGGTAGGGAATATTCCCAAGAACATAATAAACAATATATCCGTATTATTATTGACCATCTAAAGGCGGCAACCTTTCTAATAATTGATAATATTATTCCCTCTAATAAATTACATGGGTATGTTTTAAGAAGGTTATTAAGGAGATCTGCTTTAAAAACATATCAGCTCACCAGAAATTATACGTTTCTCCCCCTTTTAGTTGAGGTATGTAAAGAAGTATTACGGCTTTACGATGGACTATTTAGCATTAAAAATACTAATTCATCTCAGGACTTAGTTAGGAAAGTTGTTTGGGATGAAGTAGATAAATTTCTTAAGAATCTAGAAAAAGGGCTTAAAGAAATCGACAAACTAAAGGAAATTAATGGTAAGGTTGCTTTTGATCTTTACCAGACATTTGGGTTTCCATATGAGATGACAGAAGAACTTTTTAGACAGAAAGGAAATCAGCAAATTGATAGGGAACAATTTAAGAAAGAGTTTGAAAAACATAGAGAACTTTCAAGAACCGCATCCTCTGGAATGTTTAAAGGGGGATTGGCTGGGCATTCTGCAACAGAGATTAAGTACCACACTGCTACACATTTATTACATCAGGCACTTCGTGACGTACTGGGACCTACTGTTTTTCAGCAAGGGTCAAATATTACCACAGAAAGACTAAGGTTTGATTTTTCATTTGATAGAAAAATGACTGATGAGGAGGTTAAAAAAGTTGAGGCTTTAATTAACAAAAGAATTGAGGAGGATTTGACAGTGGACCATATGATTATTTCACTGGATGAAGCAAAAGAAATGAATGCTATTGGACTTTTTGACGGAAAGTATTCTGGCAAGGTTTCAATCTATGGTATAGGATCTGGATATAAACTGGATAAAGATGCCAAAGACAAAAGAGTGCGAGGAGGTTATTATTCCTTGGAATTTTGCGGCGGTCCTCATGTTGAACATACAGGAGAGATTGGAAAAATTAAAATTACTAAGGAAGAAGCAATTTCAGCTGGAATCCGTCGAATTAGAGCTGAAATTGTGTTAAGATAACTTTATCTCATGAGTTTTTTAGATAAAGTAACTAACCTTCTGTCTTTTGGTAAAAAAGAAGAAGAAAAAGAGTATTTTTTTGCCCTAAATATAGGGCAGCAAAATTTGACAGTAGCACTCTGGATGCTTGTCGGAAAACATTTGCAGATTTTGCAAACTACATCCTCTGAATACTCCTCATTAGATGAGATTACAACAACTACAGATAGATTATTGGATAGTGTTTTGGCATCTTATGAAGTTGAACCCCAAAAAATTCTTTTTGGGGTTCCTGATTTGTGGTTAGCAGAAGATGATCTAAAAGAAAATTATTTAAAACTGCTTCGTAGTTTATTTAAAGATTTGGAGCTTTCTCCTATGGCTTATGTTGCAACTTCGCATGCTTTGCTGCATTTTTTAGAAGATAAAGATGGTGTACCCACGACTGCTATCCTGGTAGGATTTGAAAAAGATGATTCAGTTGTTACAGTTTCTAGGGCCGGCAAATTCGATGGGAGTAAGGTAGTAAAAAGATCTGACGATCTAGGACTGGATATTGAAAAAGCACTTTTAACTTTTACATCTGTTGAGACGCTACCATCCAAAATATTGATTTATGGTTACGATAGTCAGAAACTGAAGAAACTTAAAAGCGAGCTTCTTTCTTTTTCTTGGATGTCAAAACTATCTTTCCTGCACTTTCCTAAAATTGATATTTTAGAGCAGGATTTGGAAATCAAAAGTGTTTGTTTTGCAGGAGCAAAAGAGATAAGAAGCGACGCAGCCTTATTAAGTGGTTCTGCAATCCTTAAATCCGTAGCCAAACAAATACCCGAAACTTTAAGGGAAAAAGAATTTAATGAAGACTCGGGGTTTATTGTCGGTGATGTGTTGCAAAGAGAAGTTGAAGAGACTCCTTTAGAGCACGAAATAGAAATATCTGAGCAAGTAGAGCGAAGAGACCAAATACACACCTCACAAGAAACAAACGGAAAAAGGATGAAATTTATGTTGAATACTTTTGGGCTACTGAAGTCTTTGAAAAAATTTCGTCCCAAAATCCAAATGCGAGAATAGATTTTTCACCCTTTA
>ERZ1292623.1496-Hain-H51-01um-R1-1496-length-22438-cov-7_pt1 | contig 22438 bp, 16 predicted proteins | sample MGYA00564398_ERZ1292623 | MGnify/ENA primary metagenome ERZ1292623 (study PRJEB36523, sample SAMEA6512633) | groundwater metagenome | collected 2019-01-07 | study: AquaDiva: Metagenomics assemblies of 32 groundwater samples | reverse complement strand
ACTTTGCGAGTGTGAATTATGCAAATCAAAAATAAATTAAAAGATAAAACTGAAATTGAGCTTTGCCTTTCGGCGCAAAATGCAAAGGAAAAAGCTTATTCGCCATATTCCAAATTTAATGTTGGTGCGGCAATTTTAAGTATCAACGGAAAAATATTTTCTGGTTGTAATGTTGAAAATGCATCTTACGGGTTAACAATTTGCGCCGAGCGAAATGCAATTTTTGGCGCAGTGGCAAATGGGGAAAAGCATTTTACAAAAATCGCAATCACCTCGAGCGATGAAAATATTATTACTCCTTGCGGTGCGTGTTGCCAAGTTTTAGCTGAGTTTAATCCGAAAATAAAATTAATACTTTTCTCCTCTTCGGGAAAAATAAAAATCACTTCTCTCGAAAAGATTTTTCCACAACCACCAAAATTAAAAAAACTTTCTAAAAAATGATTTTCTCAATTGGAAGCGCTCGTGCGCCGAAAGTTAATGGCGTAAAAACCGCACTTCAAAAACTTTCTATTTTATTTGATTTTGATTTCTCCAAAATAATTTTTGATGAGCATTCTGTTGAAAGTGGTGTTTCGGCAACTCCACTATCGATTGAAGAATTAATTGATGGTGGAAAAATTAGAGCGCTAAAAGCGTATGAAAAAATTTCAAACTCCGATAAAATAAAATTTGGAGTTGGAGTTGAAGGGGGAGTTTTTAAAATTTCGGAAAAAGGGTTTTTGCAAAGTTGGACAATAATTTTTGATGGCGAAAAATATTTTTACGGTTCATCGGGCGCAATCGAAATTCCAAGTTCGCTCTTCACATCGCTCTTTATCGAAAAAAAAGATTTAGGAAATGTGATAGATATTTTTTCACAAAAAATTGATGTGCGAAGCAACGAAGGAACTTGGGGAATTTTGACCAACGATTTTTATTCAAGAGAAGATTCGTTTTGCGATTCAACAATTAATGCACTCGTACCAATTTTCAATAAAAAAATTTACGAAAAGATAATTTAGTTTATTGCATATCGAAACATCTATTTTTATATTTGTGCAATAAAAATATAAATTTTAATGTTACCCGAACAAATAATTACTTACTCACTTTTTCTTGTCGCAGTTATTTCTGCAGTGATGGTAATCGTATCTCGCAATCCAATCAACAGCGCTTTATATTTAGTTTTAAATTTTTTCACGCTCGGCGGTTTATATTTAACGCTAAACGCACAATTTATTGCGATGGTGCATATCTTAGTTTATGCAGGCGCTATAATGGTTTTATTCCTTTTTGTGATTATGCTTTTAAATTTAGGAGATGAAAAACAATTTGTAGAAAAATTAAATAAGAAAAATTTTGTCGGGATATTTTTGTCGATTGCATTTTTTGCCGAGCTCGTTTACATTTTTGCATTCCTATCGCCAAGTGGTGCCAAAGCGCTTTCACTGAATTCCGTAGAAATTGGAACTGTAGAATATCTTGGAAAAATTTTATTTACAAGTTATGTTTTTCCGTTTGAGATAACTTCCTTTTTACTTTTAGCCTCGATAATTGGCGCTGTAATTTTAGCAAAAAAGAAAAATTTAGAATGATACCATTAGATTATTATTTAATTCTCTCTGCGTTTCTTTTTACAACCGGTATGCTTGGTGTTTTAATCCGAAGAAATGTAATTGTAGTTTTTATGTCGATTGAGTTGATGCTAAACGCTGTGAATTTATCTTTAGTTGCATTTTCAAGTTTTATCGGAAACCCAGCTGGACAAATTTTAGTTTTTTTTGTGATGACTGTTGCCGCGGCAGAAGCGGCGGTTGGTCTTGCAATTATCATTTCTTTATTTAGAAATAAATTAACAATCAATATTAATGAAATTAATATTTTAAAATGGTAACAACTTACTGGCTCACTCCATATATTTTATTTTTTCCGCTTCTCGGTTTTTTAATTAATGGTTTGTTTGGCAGAAAATTTAAAAATGAAAATCTAATTGGTTGGATTGCAACATCCGCTGTTGCAATTTCATTTTTAATTGCAGTTGCAATTTTTCTCGAAATGATTTCTCTCCCAGAAGAAGAAAAATCAAAAATTGTAGATTTATTTAATTGGATTTCAGTTGGCTCTTTCAAAGTTGATTTCTCTTTGCAAGTCGACCAACTTTCAATTTTAATGACGATGATTGTTACAGGAGTTGGTTCGCTAATACACATGTACGCAATCGGCTACATGCACGGCGATTCTGGTTTTTGGAGATTCTTCGCATATTTAAATTTATTTATTTTTGCAATGTTAGTTTTAGTTTTAGCCGATAATTTTCTTTTGATGTTTTTAGGTTGGGAAGGCGTTGGAGTTTGTTCGTATTTGTTAATTGGTTTTTGGTATGATAGAAAATTTGAAAACGGAACAACTGGCGATGCGGCAAAAAAAGCCTTTATTGTCAATAGGATTGGCGACTTTGGATTTTTGCTTGCAATATTTTTTATCGTTTCAAAATTTGGAACTTTAAATTTTCAAAATGTGTTTGCGCAAAGTTCACTTTTAACTTCGGGCGATGCAATAATTACAACAATCACTCTATTATTATTTCTTGGCGCAACAGGTAAGTCAGCACAAATTCCACTTTATGTTTGGTTGCCCGATGCAATGGCAGGTCCAACTCCGGTGAGCGCATTAATTCACGCCGCAACAATGGTAACTGCTGGCGTTTATATGGTTGCTCGATGTTCAATTTTATTTGCGCTTGCTCCGACAACTTTGGCAGTAGTTGCAGTAATTGGAATTTTGACTGCACTTGTTGCTGGCTCAATTGGTCTTGTGCAAAATGATATTAAAAAAGTTTTGGCTTATTCAACTGTGTCGCAACTTGGTTACATGTTTGTTGCAATGGGAGTCGGTGCATTTTCAGTTGGAATTTTTCATTTGATGACTCACGCATTTTTTAAAGCACTTTTATTTTTGGGCGCAGGTTCTGTAATTCATGCAATGCATCATGAACAAAATATTCAAAACATGGGTGGATTAAAAAAATATTTACCAATAACTTACAAAACTTTTTTTATTGCCGCTCTTGCAATTTCGGGTGTTCCATTTTTTTCTGGATTTTTTAGTAAAGATGAAATTTTGTGGAAAGCATTTTCGAATGGTTCATTCACTTTGTGGCTGATGGGAATTATTGGCGCGGCGATGACAGCATTTTATATGTTTCGATTAGTAACTTTAACTTTTGAAGGCAAATCTCGTTTTGACGAACACAAATTTCATCCGCACGAATCGCCAAAAGTTATGACGACACCATTAATTATTTTAGCAATTCTTTCAGCAGTTGGTGGATTTGTTGCAATTCCGCACGCGCTGGATATTTTTCATTTCGGAAATAAATTTGATGAATTTTTAAATCCGATTTTTTCAACTGCTTCATTTAAATTGCGACAAATCGAACATGGCTCACTTTGGACAGAATATTTGTTGATGATTACATCAAGCTCAATTGCAATTGGCGCGATATTTTTAGCAAGAAATTTCTACTTAAATAAAATTGATTTTGTAAATTCAATTTCGTTGAAATTCAAAAAATCGTACAATATTTTACTAAACAAATACTTTGTTGATGAAGCGTACGAAGCCACAATAATCAAGCCGATTTCACGAGTTTCAGATAAATTTTTATATCAAATTATTGATGTAAAAGTGATTGATAATTTTTTAAATTTCTCAGCGAAATTTATTGATTGGCTTTCATCTGTTTTGGTAAAAATTCAATCAGGCGTTGTGCAGGATTATGCAGTAGTTTTTGTTTTCGGAATTGTTATCCTGTTTGGAATTTTGTTTGTTGTTTAAAATAAATTAAAAAATAAAATGTTAGATCAAAATCTTTTATCGCTAATAATTTTTTCGCCACTACTTGGCGTTGCAATTTTATTTTTTATAAAAAACGAAAACAAATCGCTCCAAAAAATTATTGCAATCGCAAACACGATTCTAACTTTTGCATTATCACTTTATTTGTATTTCAAATTCGATTCAACAAAAAGTGATTATCAATTTATGCAAGATTTGGAATGGATTAGTGGTTTCGACATTCATTACATTCTTGGCGTTGATGGATTGTCTCTTGTTTTAATTTTGCTTACAACATTCTTGACATTAATTTCAATCATCGGAACATCAAACTCAATCAAAGAAAAATTAAAAGGATTTTTACAATTTGTACTTTTACTGGAAGTTGGAATGCTCGGAGTATTTCTTTCACTCGATTTAGTTTTGTTTTATGTTTTTTGGGAAGCGATGCTAATCCCAATGTATTTTTTAATTGGCATTTGGGGTGGAGAGGAAAGAATTTATGCAACAGTAAAATTCTTTTTGTACACAATGTTCGGAAGTTTGCTAATGCTCGTTGCAATTATTTATTTAGGATATATTGCTTCAACAATTCCACAAGGCGCATTCACAACAAATTTAATAAAATTAAATTCCATCGCACCAACACTTTCAAAAGATTTACAATTAATTTTATTTTTAGCATTTACATTTTCATTTGCAATTAAAATTCCACTATTTCCGTTTCATACTTGGTTGCCCGATGCGCATGTTCAAGCGCCAACAGCAGGAAGCGTTTTACTTGCCGGAGTTTTACTTAAAATGGGAACTTACGGATTACTTCGTTTTAGCATTCCATTTTTTCCAATTGCCGCAATCGAAATGGCGCCAATAATTTCAACTATTGCAGTCATCGGAATAATTTACGGCGCGCTTGTGGCAATGGTTCAAACAGATATAAAAAAACTTGTCGCATATTCTTCAGTCTCGCACATGGGATTTATAGTTTTAGGAATTTTTTCTTTTTCGATTGAAGGAACGCAAGGGGCAATTTTACAGATGTTAAATCACGGACTTTCAACGGGCGCTTTATTTTTACTTGTTGGTATGATTTACGATAGACGACACACGAAATTGATTTCGGAGTTTGGTGGACTTGCAAAAATAATGCCAATTTTTTCAACACTATTTTTGATAATTACATTTTCATCGATTGGCGTTCCGGGATTAAACGGATTTGTTGGTGAGTTTCTAATTTTGCTTGGCGCTTTTAAATCTACAATTTTAAGCAGAGGATTTTCAATCGTTAGCGCGCTTGGAGTTGTGCTATCGGCAATTTATATGTTGTGGATGTATCAACGAGTATTTTTCGGAGTTGTTTCAAAAGATGAAAATCGAAATTTAAAAGATTTAAATAAAACGGAAATTTTTGTTTTATCTCTGATTTTAATTTTTGTTCTTTGGATTGGAATTTATCCATCAACATTTTTAAAGTTGACTGAAATTAGTTCAGCAAAAATTTTAACAGTTTTATTTGACACATCAAAATATTTATCTATATTATGAAAAATTATTTATTAACTATTATTCATTAACAATTGCAAGGAGTTTTAAAATGAAACAAATAACTTTTTTTGCTGTTGTATTGTTTTTGGTTTCCAGCTCAAATTTATTGGCTGGTGATAAAAATAAAAAAGAAATTCGTCCAGTTTCAATTCTTTCTTTGCAAGATGCTGAAGTAGAAGCACCGGCAAGTATGTTTTCTTTTGAAGTAGCAGTTGATGCTCCATCAGCTTATGTCTATAAAGGATCAGTCCTGCAATCTGGCGGCTGGATTTCACAACCCAGTTTTACTGTCTCGCTAAATTTACCATTTCTTCAAAATGAAAATTATTCAATCACACCTTATGTGAATGCTTGGTCTTCAATTCATCAAAAAGCAGGAAAAAAAGCGGCTACAACAAAACTTTATGAAAGAGATTTTTATTACGGTGCAGATGTTGAATCAGGCGATTTTGCTTTAGGATTCTTTTTTGCAAATTTTAAACACGGTTCAACAACTGAAGAGGAAGCATGGGAAATTGGAAATATTACAGTTAGTGCATCGTATAGCGGAATATTTTTAAATCCAGCAATTGAATATTTTTCAGAAACAGATTTGCTAACTGATGGCGCAGAAGCACACTCAGGACTTGCACTTAGTTTAGAACCAGCAATTTATGAAACTGATGATATTTCTGTTTCAATTTCAACTTTGGCGGCAATAAGTTTAAAAGATTATTATACAAATGCAGATGGCGCAAATGAGACACTTGGATATTATTCGGTTGCATTAAATGGCGCAAAAACAATTTCGGATAATTTGAGTATTAAAACCAGCATGACTTATACAGGAATGACTTGCGCAAGCCTAAAAGGTTTGAATGAAGATAAAAGTTCATTGCTTGTTTTAAGTGCTGGACTTGCTTTCTCGTTTTAATAAAAAGGAAAAATTTTGTCAATTTGGAATGATATTTTAGGGTTGTTTCCGATTTTAAATCTGTCGTCTATAATTTTAATTGCGATAGTTTTAAAAACAATTTTAAAAAAATCTGAATTGGCTATTTTTTACATTTCAATTTTTGGTTTAATTGTATCACTTATGAGCGGCGTTCTTTTATTTGAGGAACGCCGTTCTGCATTTAGCGATATGATTCTTGTCGGTGGCTACGCAAATTATTTTATAATTTTAATTGCGTTAATCGGAATTTTATTTTTGCTTCAAACTTATCAATTCATAAAAAGTTTTACAAATTATTCCGAGTATTTAATTTTATCTCTTTCTGCGATTCTTGGCATGATGGTGATGAGTGCTTCAATTGATTTGGTAACAATTTTTATCGGACTTGAATTGATGTCCATTTCATTTTACATACTTGCTGGTTTTAATCGAACAGATGTTCGTTCAAACGAATCTTCGTTAAAATATTTTTTGCTTGGCGCATTCGCAACTGGTTTTTTTCTCTACGGCATCGCACTTGTTTACGGCGCAACTGGTTCAACAAATCTTTTAATGATTTCTCAAATTCAAAGTGAAGCAGTTAAAGTTCCAATTTACATTATTGGATTTGTATTATTACTAATTGGCTTCGGATTTAAAGTTGCGGCAGTTCCATTTCACATGTGGGTTCCCGATGTGTACGAAGGCGCGCCAACTTTGTCAACATCAATTATGGCAACAGGTGGAAAAATTGCGGCATTTTCATCTTTCATGTTAGCATTTTCAATTCCACTTAGTATGCATCTAAAAAGTTTAACAATTGTTGTTGCAATTTTAGCGGCATCATCAATGATAGTTGGAAATATTTTTGGGCTCGCGCAAAAAAGTTTAAAAAGAATGTTGGCATATTCAAGTATCGCGCATGCAGGTTATATGTTAGTTGGAATGGCAAGCGGAACGCAAACCGGTAGAGAAGGAATTGCATTTTATTTGATGAGTTACGCTTTAACAAATCTCGGCGCTTTTGGTGTGATTATTTTTTTAGAAAATAAAAAAGAAAATTTGACTTACGAAAATATTGCAGGGCTTGGAAAAACTCAACCATTTGCCGCATCAATGCTGGCGATTTTTATGATTTCGCTAATTGGCATTCCGCCATTTGCCGGCTTTATCGGAAAATATTATTTATTTCTTTCGGCAATCGAACAAAATATGACTTGGCTTGCAATCATCGGAGTTGTAACGAGCGTGGTTTCGCTCTATTATTATTTACGAGTTGTGGTTTATATTTATTTTAAAGAAAGCGAAATTGATTTTACGATTGAAAAATCTAAAACTACTTTTACTTCACTTTTGGTTTCGGCGGCGCTAATTTTATTTTTTGGAATTGTTCCATCTTTAATTTTACGATACACACATATTTTGATGTAAAACATTTTTATGAAAAATATTTTTAGCCACTCGGAATTTTATTTTAGAGTGGCTTTTTAATTTTATGATAAAACTATTTTTTCCAGATGAAGTTCTTCGAGTTGATAACGATGCGATAAAAAATAAAAATATTCCTTCCTTAAAATTGATGGAGAATGCTGGCGAAGAAATATTTAAAGAAATAAAAAATTCATTTCCTTTGATTACAAAAAATATCTTAATTGTTTGCGGAAAAGGGAACAACGGAGGAGATGGATTAGTTGTTGCACGGAAAATGATTGAGTCAGGTTTTGATGTAAAAATATTTATGATTGAAAAATTAAAATTATGTTCAACAGATTTTATTGCACAACATAAAAAAATTGCAAACGGAAAATATATCTCTTCGACAGAATTTTATAAATCTCAAAATTTCAATTTAGTTGTTGATGCAATATTTGGAACATCATTCAAAGGAGAAGTTAATGGCGAATACAAAAAAATAATCGAAAAAATAAACTCGCTAAATACTAAAGTAGTTTCAATTGATATTCCATCTGGACTAAATTCTGCAAATGGCGAACCATCGCCAATTTCAGTAAAATCGAATTTGACAATTTCGCTTGCACTGCCAAAAGTTGGATTGTATTTAAATAAAGGGAAAAATTATTCGCAAAAAATAAAAGTTGTCGATATTGGAATTCCAAAATCAAGTTTAACAAAAGCAAAATCAAATATATTTTTAATCGAAAAAAATGATATTGTAAAATCACTTCCAAAAAGAAAACCAACTTCGCACAAACATTCAATCGGAAAAATATTTGCGTTGTGCGGCTCAAAAGGATTAACGGGCGCGGCGATTTTATCAACCCAAAGTGCAATGCGAAGCGGTGCGGGCGCGGTAATTTTAGGAATTGCGGAAAGCCAATACGAAATTGTTGCCAAACGAAATTTGGAAGTTATGACTTTGCCACTTTCATCCACAAAATATGGGACGATTGCGCTATCGGCTTTTGGCGAAATTAAGAAAAAATTAAATTGGTGCGATCTGCTTTTAATCGGTCCAGGGTTATCGCAAAACGAGGAGACGAAAAAATTAGTTCAAAAAATTGTTGAGTCGTTTAATGGAAAAATTGTTTTAGATGCCGACGGAATAAATTCTTTCATCGGCAAATTAAATCTTTTAAGAAAAATATCAAACCGAGAAATTATTTTAACTCCGCACATTGGCGAGTTTGCGCGATTACTTAAAATAAAACCGAGCGATGTTGAAAAAAATCAAATTGTGTTGGCAAAAAATTTTTCAAAAAGATATAAAGTAACTTTAGTTTTGAAATCTGCTTCAACAATTATTGCTTCGCCAAACGGAAAAATATTTGTGAATCAATTCGGTAATAGTGGAATGGCTACTGCTGGTAGTGGCGATGTTTTAAGTGGAATAGTTTCTTCGATTTGGGCGCAAGGCGCTGATGCAGAAGAAGCGGCAATTTGCGCTGTTGGTTTGCATTCTATTTCTGGCGATATTGCACGAAATAAAATCGGAGAGCGAAGTATGATTGCAAGCGATTTGATTAAATTTTTACCAAAAACCTTTAAATCTTTAGAATGAAAAAAATAATATTTTATTATTTGCCTCCAATAGTTTTAGTAATCGCAATTTATTTTGTCTCGGGAATTTCTGCGCCAAAGTTACCTCAATTATTTTATGGCAAAGATAAAATTTTGCATTTCGGAGTCTATTTTGTTTTAACATATTTAACTGCTCGGGCATTTTCGCAAACAGAAAAATATGCATCCCGCAAAATTTTATTTGCAATTTTAATTACAATGCTTTACGGCGCGTTCGACGAAATACATCAATCATTTGTGCCACTTCGTCGCCCAGATATTTTTGATTGGATTAGTGATAGTTTAGGCGCTTTCGCATTTTTATATTTTGACAGACTCCGAAATAAATATTTCCCCAAAAAATAATTAATGTTTCAAGAAACATTCCGCTCGCTTCGTCATAAAAATTATCGTCTATTTTTTATCGGTCAATTTTTTTCACTAATCGGTTTGTGGATGCACAATGTTGGTCAATCTTGGTTGGTTTGGGAATTGACTCGTTCATCTTTTTGGCTTGGCGTAATGGGATTTATTTCTACAATCCCAATTTTATTTATTTCACTTTTCGCCGGCGTTTTAGCCGATAGATTTTCAAAATTAAAATTAAATTTTATAATTCAATTTGTCGCGCTCGTTCAAGCGTTTGCCCTTGGATATTTGGTTTTTACAGGTTTGGCAAATTTTAATAATGTTGCAATTCTCGTTTTTTCGCTTGGTGTGATAAATGCTTTTGAAATTCCAATCCGTCAATCTTTTACAGTTGAGCTTGTTGGCAAAGATGATTTGCAAAATGCAATCGGACTTAATTCAGCAATTTTTAATACTGCGAGAATAGTTGGACCGATAATTGCCGGCGTTGTGATTTTAAATTTTGGTGTTGCGTGGTGTTTCTTTTTTAATTCGATTTCATATTTAGCAATACTTGTTACGATGCTTTTGATTAAAAAAAATAAATTGCACAGAACCGAAAAAGAAAAAGAAAATGTTTTTGATTCAATTAAAAAAGGATTTGATTACATTAAATCCAATCGCGAAGTTTTGCAAACACTTTTACTTGTTGGAGTGATGACATTATTTGGCTGGCAGTACACAGTTTTGTTGCCAGTTTTTGCAGATGATATTTTTAATTTAGGAGCAAAAGGATTAAGCTCGCTTTACACAGCAAATGGATTTGGTGCATTATTCAGCGCTTTGTTTATTGCGACTACTTCAAAAAAAGTTTCAGCGAAAATTGTAATGCAATCTTCGATTGTAATTTTTATTTTATCTGCATTTGCGTTTGCGTTGACAAATATATTTTTCGTAGCAATGATTCTAATGGTTGGTTGTGGCGTTGGACTTGTTGGATTTTTTGTCTCAGCAAATTCTCATTTTCAAAATAATATCCCTCACAATTTGCGTGGTCGCTTGTTAGGATTTTATGTAATTATTTTCCAAGGGCTTCATCCATTTGGAAGTTTGTTTATTGGCTCACTCGGTAAATCTTTTGGAGTGCAAATGGCATTAATCATAAATGTATTTATTTGCGGAATTATTTCAATCCTGATTTTAAAAAATTACAAAACCTCATTGCAAGCAAATCAATAATTTGATATTTTCAAATATGAAAAATATTATTTTATTATTATTTATTTCTTTTCAAATCTTTGCACAATCAAAAATATCGAACACACCCGACTGGGCGAAGAAAGCCGTTTGGTATCAAATATTTCCCGAACGATTTAGAAATGGCGATGCAAAAAATGATCCAACCGAAAAAGATTTTGTAGGTGCTTGGCCTCACGAAAAAACAAACGGCTGGCAAACAAGTTCCTGGAATGGTGATTGGTACGAATTGCAACCTTGGGAAAAAAACGGAAAAGGTTTTTATTATCATCTTCAGCAACGCCGTTATGGTGGCGATTTACAAGGCGTTATTGATAAACTTGATTATTTAAATGAGCTGGGAATAACTGCAATTTATTTAAATCCAATTTTCGAATCGCCTTCACTTCATAAATATGATGCAAGTTTTTATCATCATATTGATAATAATTTTGGGCCATCGCCGGAAAAAGATATTGAAATTTGGAATAGTGAAAATCACGGCGACGCAAAAACATGGAAGTGGACAACAGCAGATTTATTGTTTTTAAAATTGATTCAAGAATCTCACAAAAGAAATATCAAAATAATTATTGATGGAGTTTTCAATCACACTGGTTTAACTTTTTGGGCTTTCGAAGATGTAAAGAAAAACGGAGCGGATTCGAAATATAAATCTTGGTACACCATAAAAAATTATGATAATCCATCCACCGAAAAAAATGAATTTGAATACGAAGGTTGGTTTGGAATAAAAGAATTGCCCGAAATTCGTGAAGACGAAAATGGATTGGTGGATGCACCACGCGAGCATATCAAACAAATTGTAAAAAGATGGATGGATCCGAATGGCGATGGAAATCCCGAAGATGGAATTGATGGCTGGCGACTTGATGTTGCCGATATGGTGAGCAATAATTTTTGGAAAGATTTTCGCGTTTGGGTTCGCGAAATAAATCCCGAAGCTTATTTGGTTGGAGAAGTTTGGTGGGAAGATTGGAACAATGATAAAATGCGAAATGCAGAGCCGTGGCTTCGTGGAGATGTTTTTGATGCGGTGATGAATTACCGATGGGCGCGGGAATGTGTTTATTATTTTGCGGCAGATAAAACTAAAATTGATGAAAAAGAATTTTCTACTCGTGTGCAAAATCTTTTAAAAGAATATCGCGATGATGCCAATTTGGTTTTATTAAATTTACTCGATAGCCACGATACGGATCGATTTGGTTCGAGAGTTGTAAATCCTGATTTGAAATATGATAAACGAGTTGGTTATGTTGACAACAAAGATTATCAAATCCGAAAACCAAATGAAGTTGAAATTGAAAAAATAAAATTGATAGCATTTTTTCAAATGATGAGTGTTGGCGCGCCGTGTATTTATTACGGAACGGAAAGTGGAATGTGGGGAGGCGATGACCCCGATTGTCGCAAGCCGATGAATTGGAACGACATAAAATTTGCAGACGAAAAAGCACATCCTGATAATTTAACGAGAAGTGCTGATGTTAATTCCTTTAATAACGACCTATTTAATTGGTATAAATCAATAATTAATTTTAGAAAGTCTCATTCTGCATTGTCTTCGAAAAATATTGAATTTGTAGAAACTGAAAATGAAATTTTAGCATTTCATCGTTTTGATGAAAAAGAAAAATTATTTGTAGTAATAAATAATTCCAATATCAAAAAAGAAACAACTATTGCACTTCCAAAAGAATTTATATCAAAAAAACTGAAAGTAATTTTCGGTAATTCAAAAATTGATTTGAAAAATCATTTGTTAAGCGTAAGCCTTCAAAAAAAATCTGGCATTGTCATTTCAGTTGATTAAAAAAATTACATTTATATTTTTGCTTTTGTGGAATTCCGCAAATTCTTTTCAGAATGATTTTGTTGCAAAATTCGATTCAATCGAAATTAGTGAGAAAGAATTTTCCGAAAGAATGAAAAAGTATTTAGATAAAACTGGCACGAAGGACAATATACTTTTACGAAAGCAAGTTTTGCAAAATATGATTAACGAAAAATTAATTATTAGAAATCTGCAATCAAGAAATCTCGACAACGATTCAATCTCATTTCAAAATAAATCGATAATTAAAAATCAAATTTTAATAAATGAATTTGTTAAAAAAATTTTACTTGATACTTTAAAAGTTAGCGAAGAAGAAATTTTAAATGAATTTAAAAAAGGAAATACAAACTTAAGAGTTCGTTACTTGTACAGCTCAACTTTTGAAGGAGCAATGGAATTGAAATCTCGATTGCTAAAAGGTGAAAAATTTCAAAATCTTTCAAAGGAAATATTTTTAGATCCCGCGCTTGCAAAAAATGGGGGAGATCTTGGTTTTATAAAACATGGCGAAATGGAAAAATCTTTTGATGAAGTTGCTTTCGCAACAGAAGTTGGAAAAATCTCAAATCCTTTTAAAATTAAACTCGGGTTTGCAATCTTAAAAGTTGAAGATAGAAATGAGCAAAACTTATTTTCTCAATTTGATTTTGAAAAAATGAGAACAGATTTATCAAACAAAGTTTTGGAAAATAAAATTGATAAGTCAATAAATAATTATTCATCTAAAATTGCTGAAAACCTTAAAATTAAATTTGATGAAAATATTATTGACCAATTATTTTTGAAACATTTCAATTTCAATAATTCTGAAATTGAAAAGATAAATAATGTAAAGGAATTGCCAGATAGTTCTAAAGTCGCTTATTTTAATGGCAGTAATATGGTAATAAAGGAATTCCTCCTCTATTATAGTGTATCTTCTCAAAGGCAAAAAAATAGAATCACTTCAAAAGAAAATCTGAAGGAATTTATTACAGGTACAATTGTGCGAGAAAAAATCCTCAAAGATGCTGAATCTAAAAATCTTTTTTCAAATACGGATGCAATTCTCGAATACGAAAATGCAATTCAAAATTATTATTTGATGAGATGGAAACAAGAGATTGAAAAAAATATTTCTTCAATTAAAATTAGCGATAGCGAATTAAAAAAAATATATAATGAAAATCCAATTTACCATCCCGCCGAAATTAATGTTTCAGAAATATTATTAAGCGACAAATCAAAAATTGCTGAAGTTAATTTAAAATTAAAAAAGGGAATTAGTTTTGAGAAACTTGCTAAGGAATATTCTATTCGTTTGTGGTCTGCCGAAAATGGTGGTGTTTTAGGATTTGGAACGAAAGATAAATTCGGTCCAATTTTTGATACACTTTATAATTTAAAAAAGGGAATTGTAATCGGTCCAATTTCTGTTCCTCCTTATTTTGGATTTTATAAATTAATCGAAAAGAAAAGTCCAATTAAAAAAAGTTTTAATGAAGTCAAGCAAAATATAAAAACCAATATTTTACAAGAAAAAATAAAAGAAAAATTTGTTTTGAACTTACAGAATTTACATTTAAATTTGCGTGTTGAAATTAATAACGATTTGTTACAAAATATAATTTTAAATTAATTTGTATTTATTGATGAAAACATTTATCAGAATCTTCTCTATTATAGTTCTCCTACATTCTATTTTATTAAGTGGTACAACTGGTAAAATTACTGGCAAAATTACAGATTCAAAAACTGGCGAAGGACTTATTGGTGTAAATGTTTTAATTGCTGGCACAACTTTGGGTGCATCTTCGGACATCGATGGTTATTATGTAATTTTAAATATTCCTCCCGGAAAATATAATTTATTATTCTCTTCACTCGGTTATAATAAAAAAACTGTAAGTAATGTTGCTGTTTCAATCGATTTAACTACCAAAATTGAAATCTCACTTGACCCTGCAATTTTTGAATTAGATAAAGAAGTCGTCATTGTTGCAGAGCGACCGATTATCAAAAAAGATTTAACTTCTGTTGAATCGCATATTGAGTCTGGCGCAATAAAATCTCTTCCTGTTCAAGAGGTTTCTCAAATTATCGCAATTCAAGCTGGCGTAACTGTTGATAGAGGTGGCGGAATTCATATTCGCGGAGGTCGTTCGAGTGAAGTTGCTTATTGGGTTGATGGCGTTTCCGTTTCCGATTCTTACGATGGCTCTCAAGCAATTCAAATTGATAAAAATTCTATTCAGGAACTTCAAGTTATTAGCGGAACTTTTAATGCCGAATATGGTCAGGCGATGTCCGGGATTGTGAACTCGGTTACAAAAGATGGTGGAGAAAATTTAAGTGGCTCGATGATTTATTATTTTGGAAATTATTTTACAAATAATAAAAATTTATATCTCGGTTTGGATAATAAATTTTCTTCTCCAAATAATTATAATGTTGAAGGAAATTTAAGTGGACCAATTATTAAAAATTTAACTTTTTATTTATCTGGTCGATTTTTAAAATCTGATGGACATCTTTTCGGGATAAGAAATTTTAATCCGAATGGAACAAAAGGAGATAGCGAAATTGTTCCGATGAATAATCGAAACAGAAAATCTGGTCAAGCAAAGTTGACTTATAATTTTCAAGGTGGAAAAAAAATAAGTTTCTCCGCTTTCGGTAGCGATATTAAATTTAGAGATTACAATCACGGTTTCAAATACAATCCCGATGGCGATGTTCAAAAATTTGATAAAGGATTAAATTTAAGTTTAATGTGGACTCACACTTTAAGTTCGAATACTTTTTACACTTTAAATTTTTCAAATTTTCAAAAAGATTTTAAAGAATATCTTTACGAAGATCCTTTTAATCTCGGATATAATTTAAATGATATGGCATTCGATTCAAAACCTTATGAATTTTTAAAAGCCGGAACAAATCGTCATCACTTTAATCGAAATACAAACACTTCAGTTTTTAAAAGTGATTTAACTTCTCAAATAAATCAACTTCATCAAGTAAAACTTGGTATTGAATTCAAACAACACAAACTTTATTTTGATGATTTTAATATTGTATCGGAATATTATGATTCTTCTTTTCACGCTTTAATCCCAGAAACAACAAATCCAAATCACAATCAATACACCGAAAAACCAATTGAGTATTCGGCTTACATTCAAGACAAAATTGAATATGAAAATATGATTGTCAATGTTGGATTGAGAGTTGATTATTTTGATTCAAAAGGAAAAATTTTAGCAGACGAAAAAGATCCGAATGTTTATCTGCCACAAATTCCAACAAACAAAATTTTATCTTTGAGCGAGCGATTAAGCAAATGGTACAAAAATGCAAGTCCAAAAATTAGTATCAGTCCACGATTTGGAATTTCATATCCAATCACAGCCGAAGGCGCGCTGCATTTTTCGTACGGACATTTTTTACAAATTCCTTCTTTTATGCACTTGTATCAAAATCCCGGATTTAAAGTTACCACTGCAAGTGGCGTTCACGGAGTTTTTGGAAATGCAAATTTAAATCCGCAAAAAACTGTAATGTACGAACTCGGTATTCAGCAACAGATTACTGAAAATTTAAGTTTTGATTTAACAGGATTTTATCGAGACACACGCGATTGGGTTTCGACAAGTCCTTTGTATCCGGTTCGTGATGCAGAAACCGCAACAACTTATTATACAATTTTTGTAAATCGCGATTATGCAAATTCTCGCGGAATAACTTTATCATTTACAAAACATAAAGTAGATTTAATTTCATTTAATTTTGCATATACTTTTCAAATTGCTGAAGGTGTGAATTCAAATCCCGAAGAAGAGCAAGGCAAACGCGCTTCTGGCGATAACTCTTTGAATGTAGAATTAAGTCCGCTTGATTGGGACCAAACTCACACACTCAATGCAACTTTTGGTTTAAGCGATGAAACTTGGGGAGCATTTATGCTTGGCAGATTTGGTTCTGGCTTGCCATATTCGCCAGTAATAAATCAAGCCGGAAGTGTTGGCGAAGATGCAACAAGACAACTTACAAAAAATAGTCGTCGTCGTCCGACAATTATGAATTTTGATTTGAACTTGTATAAAAATTATAGTTTGATGAGTCACAATTTTTCTACATATATTAAAATTTTTAATTTATTTGATAGAAGAAACGAAGTTGATATTTACGGACAAACTGGTAGATCAACTGCTTCAATTCGTTCTCTCGGCGCTGAACCTTTAACTTTAGATTTATCGAGAATAAATAAAATTGAAGATTATATTAATAGAGCAGATTTTTATTCTGAACCTCGCGAAGTTCAAATTGGTTTTGAAATTTCTTTTTAAATTATTTTAATCATGAAAAAAATATTTTTTATTTTTATAATTTTTGTTTTAACACTAAACGATTTAATTTCTCAAACTCACAAACCAAGTTTAGAAAGAGTTGACGCTTCTTACAGAAGAAGAACTGAAATCGATGGCAACAATGTTCGCACAAGTGTTTTTAATTTTTGCTTTTCAGGCAGAACTGGCGGTGGTCAAGGTATACCTTACGAATGGCCAAAAAATACTGGCAGAGTTTATGTTGCGCTTGTCGGTTTATTTGTTGGCGCGGAAGTAAGATTAAACGATGGTTCAACTGCAAGAATTGTTGATCTCCCAACTTTTAGACAAAGCCCGCTTGGTGAATCTTGGAATATGGAACCACTTCCCGGATATTTTAATCTTGAAGATGGAAAAATTTCTAAAAGTGATGAGCCAACGACTTGGCCCTCTTTTTGGCCCGATAAAATTGATGATTTAAAAGATCCAGGTTGGAGAAAAGAAAGCTCGACTAACACAGATGACCTTCCAAACCGTGCCGCATGGAATGGTTATTTTGGGAAAAATCAATTTAGCGCAGACCAAGAAATGTTTTATCGTGTTGGAGATGACAACTATAATAGACCAACTTTTAATTACACTCCCGACACAACCGATATTACGCGAAAAGGTTTGGGGTTAATTATTGATAGCAGAGTAATGGAGTGGTCGCAAGTTTCAGTTTCCGATGCAGTTTTTTTTATTCACGAAGTTAAAAATGATGGAACAAAAAATTTAAATAAAGTTGGCGTTTCACTTTGGCTTGCAGATTTTGTTGGTGGCGATGGCGACTCGCAAGATGATAAACCTGACTTTGATTTAATTAGAGATATTGCTTTCTCTTTTGATAACGATGGTGTAAGTTCGTTTCCTCCTTTTCAAGGAACATTTGTTGGCGCCGCGGCAACTTTATATTTAGAAACTCCTGGCAATGCAACTGATAGAGTTGATAATGATGGCGATGGCGAAACCGGTGGCGATAAAATTTCTTCAAATATTATTGTTGGTGAAATCTCTGGCGATTTACTCGATAATAATTCAAATGGATTGATTGATGAAGATTCAACTCACATTCCATTTGGTCAACAAGTTGGTGTTAGTTACGCTGATGGAATTGATAATAATAGTAATGGCGAAGTTGGTAGCCCAGTCGTTACAAATCAAATGATTGCACAAGCAAACCTCGATGATGTAAATGGATTCAAATGGAAACGATGGCCATCAAGCCCAGAAAGAGACACTTTGCAAAATGGAATCATTCATTTAATAACTCTCGAGGCTGGTGATTTAGGAAAAAAATTTGCTGACAACATCGACAACAATAATGATTGTAAAAATAGTTGGCCACTTGTTACAAAAGAAATGGTAACTACTGCTTCAACCGATTTATTAAAAAGATTTAAAGTTCCAAATACAAAAATTATTTTGTACGATTTAGATTCCTCCGATATCGGAAAAAAATATATTAATATTGATGGCGGAAAAGATGGAGCCATCGATGAAAATATTGACGAGATGATGAATGAATCTCGTGATGATGGAATTGACAACGACAACGATTGGAATATTTTAACTGATGATGTCGGGCTTGATGGCTCGCCCGGAACTGGCGACCTTGGTGAAGGAGATGGAAAACCAACTTCGGGTCGTAATACTCAATTTCCCGGTGAACCAAATATTGATAAAGTTGATGTCTCGGAGGCAGATCAAATTGGTTTAACAAATGTGCAATACAAAGCCGCTGGCGCAATTAATTTTTCAACAACACCCGATATTTTTTATTGGGCTGAATTTTTAATTCCTGGAAAATTTGTAAATCCTGCCGCAATACCTGTTGGCGAAAGTGATTTATTTGTTTCATCGGGATTATTTCCTTTGAAACCCGGGCAAATTGAAAGAATTTCTTATTCGGTAGTTTTCGGAAATGCAGTTCGTGCTGGCAATGCAGATATCAGTGGCGCCAAAGCCGATGCTTTAAGAAAAAGAGAATATGCTCAACTTGCTTACAACGAAGATTATCAATTTGCACAAGCACCACTTGAGCCAACTTTAACTGCTGTCGCATCAAATAAAAAAGTAACTTTGTATTGGAATGATATTGCAGAAAAATCAATTGATAGATTTTTGCAAGGCATCACTGGCGCAAACCCGCAAGATTTTGAAGGATATAAAATTTATCGTTCCACCGACCCGGCGTTTGAAGATGCAAGAATTATTACTGACGCTTACGGAAGTCCCGCACCATTTTTAAAACCAATCGTAACTTTTGATAAAATAAATGGTATCAAAGGATTTCATCCCGTTGCTTACAATGGTGTGCAATTTGATTTGGGAAATGATTTAGGAATTGTTCACTCTTGGGTTGATACAACAGTTCAAAATGGACAAAAATATTATTATGCAATCCGTGCTTACGACCAAGGATTCACTCCGCTAAATATTGCTCCATCGGAAAGTAATTTGAAAATTAATTTTGATAATCTCACGGGAAAAATAAAATCGATTGGAACATCGGTTGCAATAGTTACACCCGAAGCGCCAGTTGCAGGATATGAAAATGCAAATTTTAAAAATGTAAATCATTCCAAAGGTAGTTCAACAGGAAAAGTATTTTTTGAAATCATCGACCAAACTAAAATTAAAGATAATCACAAATACAGTTTAACTTTTGCTGATACAGTAATCTCGGGTGGAGATAATGCGCCAGATACTTTCAGAACAAAAAATTATACTTTAAAAGATATCACCGACTCGCAAAATATTATTACACTAATAAATAAAAATAGTAATCTTGAGATTGGCGCCGAGCAACCTTTGATTGATGGTTTCAGAATTAGATTATTTAATGAAACAACTTTTGGTGTAAATAAAAGTTTAAGCAGATGGAGCAGTGATGCAATCTATCCTTATTTGTTTGAACAATGGATTGGCGGATTCACTCGCGGATTGCAAAAGCCATCGGACTATAAAATTATTTTTGGAAATATTGGTATTGACACTTCAAAAAGTTTATCAATTTATTCCGATTTATTTTCTCAAGATCCACCTCTTCCATCAAAGCCAGTAAATTTTAAAGTCATCAATTCAAGTGAAAATAAAAAAATTGATTTTGCTTTTTGGGAATTTGATTTGCAAGGTGGTGAAGGAGCATTAACAGGAAATAATACTGAACAAGATATAATTGTATTTTTTGAAAAGAATACAAAAGATTCGCTTGTCTCAACTTGGAAGGTTGCACTAAATATAAATTCAAATATTACTGGAAAAAGATTTCCTACCATTGGAGATACTTTAACAGTTGTCCTTTCAAAAATATTTAGTAAAGATGATGTCTTCGAATTTTCGACAGTTGCGCAAAAAGAAAATAAAGATTTAGCAAAATCTGAAATGAATAAAATTAAAGTTGTGCCAAATCCATATATCTCGGCTTCAACTTGGGAAGAGCGAAATCCGTTTAACACTGGTCGCGGTCCTCGAACAATTCATTTCACTCATCTTCCAAAAGAGTGCACAATCAGAATTTATACTATTAATGGTGAATTGGTAAATACTATAAATCATAACAGTTCACTTCTTGATGGAACTGCAGAATGGAATCTTTTAACTCGCGATAATTTATCTGCCTCGTATGGAATTTATATTTATCATATTGACGCTCCCGAAATTGGAGAAAAAATTGGAAAGTTTGCAATCATAAAATAAAATGAAAAAAATATTTTACTTATCGTTTATAATTTTTATTTATTCGCTTGAATTAAATTCTCAATCAATTTCTAAAACTGGTACGACAAGTGCAAAATTTTTAAATATTCCAATCGGCGCTCGAGCAATTGGTATGGGTGGCGCATTTGTTTCAACTGCCGATGATGCAACTGCAATGTATTGGAACCCCGCAGGAATTTCAAATTTAAAAAAAATGGAAGGAGTAATTTCTCATACATCTTGGTTGGCTGATATTTCTTTTAACTATATTGGACTCGTTACAATTTTAAATGAAAATAGTTCGCTCGGTTTTCAAATCACTTCGATGACGATGGGAGAATTTGAAAGAACAACTGAAGAAGAACCAGATGGCACTGGAGATTATTTTAATGCAAATAGTTATGCCTTCGGTCTGACTTACGCATCAAAACTTACCGAGTGGTTTTCGATTGGCGGAAATGTAAAATATATTCACGAAGGAATTTGGAATTCTTCCGCAAATGGTTTTGCAATTGATATCGGAACTTTATTTGTAACTCCATTTGATGGAATTAAATTTGGCGCGGGCGTTACAAACTTTGGAGAAAAATTAAAAATTTCTGGCGATGATTTATTAACGCAAAAAGATTTATCTCCAAACAACGGAAATAATCCAAATATAAATGCAACACTTTCAACTGATAGATTTGAGTTGCCACTAAATTTGCAAATCGGTTTATCGTACGAACCAATTAATAATGAAAATGAAAAATTATTATTTGAGATTGACGCTTCTCATCCAAATGATAATTTAGAATATATTAATGCAGGAACAGAATTCTCATTCTATAATAGAATGCTTTCGCTAAGAGCTGGCATTAGAGGCGCTGGACAAAAAGAGAGTGAATCGCAATACTCTTTTGGTGGGGGAATATTTTATAATAATTTTAAATTTGATTACGCGTTTTTAAGATTTGGAAGATTGAAAAATATTCAAACGATTGGATTATCTTATTTATTTTAAAAAAGTACTTGACATTAAATAAAAATTGTAGTAAAATCGTACAACCTTAGTGTAGAAATAGTGTTTCGTGTAACTTTCTAATATACCACGAACATGCTGTTGTCTTATTTTTTGTTATGGTTTATTTTTTCGCGTTAAATTTTGAGGTAAAATATTTTACAAAAATTAATTAACTAACATTTCACAAACCAAATTAAAGGAGTAATTATGAGAAAGATGTTTACACTTACATGGCTTGTTTTATTCGTTGCCATAGTTACAAACGCCGCCGATATGCCTCAATGGAAAAAGAAAAAAATTGAGGAAATGGGTCGTGGTGAATCTATAAAAAATATTGCACAAGAGCCAATCATCAATGCGACATTTGCATGGATGCCAGCTTATTATGTGCCAGATTTTGAACATTACAATTTCAAAACTTTAGAAAGCCCAAATGACAATGTAGTATGGGTTGCAGGTAATTCATATACCGGCTCGCCTAAAGCAAAAGCAATTTATGGCTTCGTCATAGATTTTGCAGGTTCAGGCACTTCACCTGTTGTTAAAAGTTTTAAATATGTTGATGGTTATCTTGGTGGTTTAGGTGGATTAGCCACATTTGATGATAAAATTGCAGTTATGGGTTTATACTCCGGTGAACTTGTTCGTAC
>ERZ1292623.1494-Hain-H51-01um-R1-1494-length-22456-cov-14_pt1 | contig 22456 bp, 34 predicted proteins | sample MGYA00564398_ERZ1292623 | MGnify/ENA primary metagenome ERZ1292623 (study PRJEB36523, sample SAMEA6512633) | groundwater metagenome | collected 2019-01-07 | study: AquaDiva: Metagenomics assemblies of 32 groundwater samples | reverse complement strand
TCAGCACCCATACGCAAGCCAAGCAGTTGGCTTGCTCAGTCGCGCAAGCAAAAAATGCCCGAAGGCGTTTTGCTTGCGCGACTTAGTGAATAGCGTAAGAACCGCTATCAAAAACTACGACGGCTATGTTTATATCCCTGATTTGAGCGAATACATGCCAATTAAGTTGAAAAACCTATCCAACCAGCTACGTTCTAAAAGAAATGCCGATAATTCCGCGAAAATGGTTCGTTGCGGTGCCCCTTTAATGGTATCAGAGCTGGTGCAGTCGTTAAAATACATTCCATATACCTTCTGATGTTACGTAATGCTACAGCAACTAAAATTTAACATGGATTACTTCGTTAAAATCGCTTCTGCTAGCTCTTTTGATAAACCAGCCAATTTAATCGCAATGACAGGATGTTTAGCCAAAATTTCAAATCTATAATTAAATAAAATCTCAAAAGCGTCCTCTGGTGGTAAGTTTTGCAGTGCTTCAATAAGACTATCTAATTTTTCGTCACTCAATTTATGGTAAACAATTTCTGACATTATTCTGGAATATTTCCATTTATTATAAAAATTTTCATTCCAGATTTTCTCGTATTTATCTTTAAGCCATTCAATTCTTTTGTCTTCCTTTAGAAATTCGTCAATCACTGAAGCGGCTATTTGCCCAGAGTGAAGAGCGTGCCTAATTCCTTCACCCCCCAGAGGATTTATTTGGTGTGCTGAATCCCCTATTAACACGAGGTTACTAATAACATGATTTTTGACACCACCGTCAGTGCGCGCTGCCCCAGCGTGAACTTCCATAGGTTCCATTGCCTTGAAGGCAAAAACAGATGACATAAATTTACCCAACGCTTCTGATAAAGTTTTGTTGTCTTGTTGCTGACCATAAGTGCAAATTCCAACTTTTGTATCAGCCCCATTATTCATTGGAAATGCCCAAGCATATCCATTTGGAGCGTAGTCTTGTCCCATATAAATTGCCAGCGTATCTTTCAGCTCACCCATTGACCCAGCCATTTGATATTCTAGACCTTCTGCCAAATATTCCAACGAAGTATTATTTATTTTCAAAAAAGAATTTCCAAATTCATGATGCCCTGAAGCGTCAATAATTATTTTTGCTCTAGCTTCACCGTCACCAAATACCCCATGATATTTTACACCTTCATAAATTCCATTATTTTCAATCAGCCCTGAAACTGCAGTACCAACCATAATTTCCGCCCCATTAGACACGGCGTCTTCAGCCAAAAATTTACGCAAACCAGCAAAATCAAGAACATATCCTCTTGTTTCAGAGAATTCCCAGATAGCTTTTTTACGAGGAGAGGCCCACATGATTTTATTCCACGAAGCAGACAATATGTTTTGAGGCAAATTAAAATCCGTAATAGTTTCTTTTGGAGTTCCTGCTGTAGAATAATTTGGTTGCCCAATTTCTTGTGACTTTTCAATAATTAAAACTTTTCTACCCCGTTTTGCCAGTTCGCGTGCCACTTGCCCGCCCGCTGGACCAGCCCCAATTACAATAACGTCTAAATTTTTTGAATCTATATTTTGCGACATAATTACTATTTTAGTTTAACATATTTTTTGATTAACCATAATTCTTATAAATTTTTTTAAATTTTCTAAGACAAACCTAAAAAACGTAAGCGCTTCTGTTTCCCCTAATCCGCAGCCTTACAGCTTGAAGCTAGTCAAACTACGCCCCCACCCCTTAAGACTATATGTGTAAGAAGGTAGAAATAAATAATTCTGCCCTCACAAACACCATAGTCGAGTGGTGTTTTTTAGCAACGACCACCCATTTTAAAAAATGACAACAAAAACGGCTGTGGCCAATTTTAATTTTAAGAGAGGATATTCAGACTACCTAGACGACGCAGATAGACCAATGACCAGACGACAAAGAAGGACAATTGAAGAATTTATATTTTCTCGCGTTTCCAATCCTGAAGAAGTCGAGAGGCGTTTGGCAGAGATTGAGAGCTACAATTACACAGACGCGCTTGAAGTGATAGAGGATTTTTTGTTTGCACCCTGGAAATAAAGCGGAAACACGATAATGGCGGTAGTTTTTGCACTATCGCCATTATTTGTGTTTTTTAGTTTTTTGTTTTGGCATTTTTTATATTCAATCAAAAAGTATGCCGAATAATGTATACATAGAGCCACAGATTAAGACGGCTATTGCGGTGGTTTAATTTTCATTGTCTTGTATACATTTTGTGCCTTATCCACAATTCTTAATCAAAGGACTATCGTAGAATATTTACAAGAAATCTATCGTTAAGTTAAGTTATGTTACGTTATGTTTATGAAGACTCAAAACTCTTTTTGAGCAAAAGTTAAGTTAAGTAAAAATACATTTGAAGAAACCCTGACTAAGAGCAACCAGGCTAAAAGCTCTTATTAGTGAGCGTCGATAAACGCTTGCGTAAACTCAAAATTCTTTTAGGTATCTTTGCGAAAGCCTAGGAAAATGACCTTCAGCACGCTCTGTCACCTAGGCTAAATAAAAGGTACCGAAAGGAATTGGATTGACACTGGAATTATAACGCGACGAAGCCTTATCAGCGTAATTGCAAGATTACAGCCGCCAGAGGTATTCCAAACATGCAATCTCTACTTCACTTGTCATAAGATTCTGTCCTTTAACATTCTTCCTCTATAAAAAGTGCCCACGGCGGCCGACTTGGTGTCGCTACCCCCTATTCACACTACAAACACTAACATTATTCACATTATTACGTTATATGTCTGAGTTTGAAGTTAGAAGTTGGGCGCTAGAGGAAGGTTAAGAGGTAAAGAGCGTGCTTTGCTCAAAATCTTGTATACAAATTATTAACTTTAAGAAATAAGAAAATGAAAAGCATAGAACGCAGATTTAATATTATGAAAGAAAAATATCCAATTGTTGGAGATTACCCAAACTTCTGTCTGGCAGTAAAGAACCAAAATTTTAGTGTAAAGGCGGTATCGCTGGCTTTCACTAAATTGGTTTCCAAAATCGAATATGACAAAAAGGACAGAAAGCGCCTTGTTAAAGAATTGGAGAAAGTTTTAAAACCCGCCTACGACGGAGGTTTTGAGGCAAAATTCCCTTCAGATTGGACGATAGGACTAGGAGAGGTAATTCCTATCATTAGTAGCATTAAATAACCAAAAACAATGAAAAATCATACAAACGAAAATAAATTGTCGCCCACCGTAATGATGCGCACCGACAGAAGAATCCGCGACAAATATAGAGTCAGAGCAAAGAGGTTGAAAACCACTATGGTATCTGAGACCAATTCAGCATTATTAAGTTATTTAAAGCCCAAAAAATAATATGCAGATTTCTAACAAAAGACTTTCAGAGTTTAAACTGCTCTTTGAAAGCAAAACCGGCAGGAAGCTATCAGAATCAGAAGCGCTAAAGCTGGCAGAAATATTATTGCGGACAATATCCATTCTCTATAAGCCAGTAAGTGCAAAGGATTACTATTTAGCTTTGGCCAAAAAATTGTTTCTTAAAACTAAAAATATGTAAATTATTAATAATATTAAAAATATGAAATACGCCGCCTACATTAGAAAATCCAGTGAGAGCAAAGAGAAACAAGCGCTTTCAATCCAGTCTCAGAGAGAAAAATTGCAGGAAGAATTTCCGAAACTTGAAATAATTAAATGGATTGAGGAGGAAAAAAGCGCTTTCAAGCCATACAACAGGCCTAAATTTACTCAAATGATGGAACTTGTCCACGAAGGCAAGATAGAAGGCGTTGTTTCGTGGCACCCCGACCGATTGTCTCGTAACGAAATTGACGCAGGCAACATTACATACGCTTTGAGAAGCGGCGCTTTAAAAGACTTAAAGTTTGCAAGCTACAACTTCACTATATCGCCAGAAGGAATACAACAACTTCAAAATTCCCTCTCGTCGTCGCAATATTACTCAGCTAAACTTGGTGTTGATGTAAAACGCGGATTAGCCGACAAACTCAAAATGGGAAGGATGCCAGGGCTAGCGCCTATTGGCTACACAAATACTAAGCTGGCAACACGCGGAGATAACAAAATAATAGAAGACCTTGAACGGTTTAACATTGTCCATGAAATGTGGAACTTAATGCTTACTGGAAATTACAGCGTTCCACAGGTAAGAGACATTGCTACTTATAAATTTGGCCTACTCACCCCAAAAAAGAAAAAGATTGGCGGAAAGCCTATTGGCTATACCAGCGCCTATAACATGTTTGGAAATATCTTTTATACTGGAAACTTCATGTATAGAGGAATAATACAGCCAGGAGACCACAAACCAATGATAACTTTGGCGGAGTTTGATCGCGTTCAAAGTCTTTTGAAAGAACATGGTAACCCTCGTCCAAAGAACCATGAGTTTGCTTATGGTTGTGGCGCCTTCATATGCGGAGAATGCGGACGCTCAATTGTTGGCATAGAAAAAATAAAATTTATAAAAAGCCAGCAAATAACAAAGTCATACACATTTTATCTTTGTGGACACAAAAAGAGCGTAATTTACTGCAGCCAAAAACACAACATAAACGAAATTAAATTAGAAGAACAGATAGAGAAAGAAATCAACGACCGTTTAGTTGATGAAGAATTTTTGCACTGGGCGCTTGAAGTAATGAGAGACAATGACATTGAAGAGGTGCGAACAGAAGGAGATATTAAAGGCGGTGTTTTAAAAACTTTAGAGAGCAAGCAGGAAGAATTGAAGAAATTGATTCAAATGGCTGCCAAAGGTTTTATTTCAGAGGAAGAATTCAAAGAGTCCAGAGCAGAGTTGGACAAAATAATAAACAGCATGAAGAGCCAGTTAAATGAGAAAGGGAGCGATAAGAATAAAGACCTTATTGAATTGACAGAAAAAGCATTTATTTATTCCACTTATGCTCTTATTGCAATCCAAAATGGCGACAAACGAAAGAAGAAAGAGGTAGTCAAAGGTTTAGGACTGAACCGCACCATAAAAGACAAAAAACTAAGCATTGAAAGCTTTGTTTGGCACAACGACATTAAAAAAGTTTATTTTTCTATTAGAAAAGTCCTGGCTCAGTATGAACCAGAACTATGTTCTAAACAAAGGACGATTGATGAATTTCCTGCCCTTCGTTCCATGATGCGCGGCTGATGGGTGCTGACCCCACGACCTCTCGCGTGCACTAATTCATTATTTTCATAATGGCGTGGACTATATCTTCACCGTAAGTTTAAAACTTTTAGGTGCTCTGGTATCTAGTCTCTACGGCGCTCCGCATGATTGCAAAGCAATTTTACGCGGTTCCCTCGGTATTCGCATATGGTATTTACCACTTAGCCTTTACCGATATCCCAAAGAGTTTCAACCCCGCTTTAGCGGAGAAGCTGCACGAATCTACAGGCGAGTGCTCTACCGTTGAGCTACAGCCGCAATTTCATATATCTCTCAAATACATCTTTTTTTCTTTTTAGAAATAAATTTGATGTACCAAGTTTATTATACATAATTTCATATAATTTCAAAGACTAAAAAATGGTATGATTGACACATATTATTAATATTAAAACATGGACCAAGAAACCAAAAACAAAATAGAAGAGCTAGACAAAAAAATAAATGCCATTTACGAATCTGTTGAGAAAACAAGAAAGATTATTATGTGGACAGGTATCATTACAATAGCAGTCATTGTATTACCTCTCATCGCTATGATGTTCGTCATTCCCTCTTTCATCGGCAACTACACGGACACAATAAATATGATGGGGATTTAATGCTGTGCCGGCGAATGGAATCGGACCATTGACTGAGGCTTATGAGTCCTCTGTTTTGCCATTAAACTACGCCGGCAATATATAGAATTTATCATATTTTTTAATGATTTGCTATATAGTCTATGGCACCAAGGGTTTTATTTTTAAGTGATAACCCTCTCCTAACTTTAACTCTCAAAATACCTTTGTAAGTATTGAGGTTTTTTATGTTGGCTTTTTTGAGATTGGTGTTTATGAATGTCGTTTTAGAAAACTGATTTTCTTTTATATCTAAGTATTTTATCCAAAATTTTTTAATTTCTTTCTCTATATTTTTAAAAATTTCATTTATTGACAGACGAAAAATAAGATCGTTTTTGAATACATTGTTTAGTTTTAACCATTTTATATAAAACCTAACCATTTGCGGACTGCTATTTGTAAAACCCATTTCATCATTGCTTTCTTTATATCCCTCACCCCAATAAAGTCCAAGCCCAACCATTAAGACATCTCTGCTGGAAAGTTTACCAACCATTTTTGCTCCGCTTTGTTTTTGATCAAAAGTATTTTTTATTCTTTGAGTTCTTTTTCTTTCTGAATATTTAAGAAGTCCCTTTATGGATCTTTCTTTTTTTAGAAAATTCATTTTATTTATCACCGAATCAGACAATTTAATGTCCCGACACCAAAAACTAATCGTAGAAAAACTTGTATTTAATTTTTTTGCTATATTTCTTACTGTTTCGCCTTTTGAGCGCAACATTTTTGCTTCAGATTTAATTTTTATATTGTGCATAAGGTATATTATATATTAAAGTTTGTGCAATTAAAACAAGCTATCCACATAAACAAAAAACCACTAAATGTGGTTTTTTGTTTATTGCTGTTGCGGAGTTTGGATTCGCACCAAAATTTCAAGGTTATGCTTACCACTATGTTTTTCAACACTCCTTCGATTCATCCTTATAAAAAGGATTCACTCAGGATTTGGGGTCTGGACTATACCATCTTCCAAATAAAATTTGGAATTTCGCCATCTAGTCTCTACACATTTATCCTTCGACTTCGCTCAGGACAAGTCAAAAGAATTTAGCTCGGGATTATCTTTCTGCTTTTTACAAAGAGGATTTCCCCGAATTTGGCGAATTTGCTCCAGTCAATTGCTCAACTGGGGGCCCACCATTTTGAGCCTCGCGAGTTACTATTACTCTACCCCGCAATAGCAGATATTATATATAGATATACTTCCAAATGCAAATTCAAAATTTTGAGCTTGGAAAATATAAATAAAAAATGATAAAATTTAGTTATGGATTTGCAAGATCTCAAAACGGAATATTACTTTTTTAATCCGACTGAATTCGGCAAAGTTTTTGTTCTTGTTGATTTTGGGAATGTTCGCCCGTGGGCCAAGGACTTATGGCCAGAAGAAAACAAATTTAAAATTTCAATAGAAGTGGATATAGAAAAATTAGCTGAAGTGTGCAATTGGGTTTCCCCAGTGAAAAAGTTTTTCTATTATGGATATTTTGAAGAAGACCAAGGAAAGGAAAAACATAATAAATCAATATGGAGAATTGATAAAGCTAAAAGATTCGGTTTTCAAGTAAAAACCAAACCTATCAAAATGGTGCCTCACTACGAAGAGGATGGCACTTTTGTCGGCAAATTTCCTAAGTGTAATTTTGATGTAGAAATGACCATGACTATGCTTCAAAAAATTGATAAGTACGACTCAATTATGCTTTTTTCTGGTGATAGCGATTTCGGCGGATTACTCGGATATCTCAAAAGTAAAGGCAAAAAAGTTATAGTTGTTTGCACCAGAAACAGAATGAGTAAAGAACTTGAAACCGTAGCTGACAAATTTATTCCCGCCGAAACATTGGCTAAATTTCTCCAATATATTCCAAAACAGACCCGCCCGAGCTGTTAAGCTCGGGCGGGGTATAAACACAATCCCAGTATCCTTTGGGCGAGGGTAGTTTTCACTACAGAGTTAGTATAGCAAAAAGCTAGTACATAAGTCAACAAAAGTGGATAACCCATTTTGCTTACTTTTTTGTCTCAAAAGTTTTTTCCAGAGGGTGACTCTTGAAATGCCCCTGCCCCCAACTTCGCTAACCACTTCGCTAAAGCTTCGCGGTTCAAGAAAGCTTCGCTGGGCAAGCAAAAGGGTCACCCTCAAATTCCTAAATTTTGAGCTTGGAAAATATCAATAAAAATGGTATGATTAAATTCAAATTAGCCAAAGTACCTAGTGTATCAGCTGATGAATTACTAAAATAATTTATGAATAAAATAAATAAAAATTCTGTTTCCTTATTTTGGTTTGACCTTTTTAATAAAGCACCCTTTGAAACCAGTTTTTGATGATGCTGTCGGCTTTGGAGAATATTATCTTAGAAAATTTTATTGTTCGGGTATGAAAATTCTCCTCTTTATTAAAATCCCGTCCCACCATAGCGGAACGAGCTGACTCATTATGGCTATGATTTCTATAATTTTCTAAGAAGACAGTTGGTGTGGGTTTTTTTATATCTTTAATAATCGATGGAACCGCGGAAATTCTATTTGGGCGTTCCAATTTTCGTTTATGTTCCTCCTCGCTTGGTTTATGCTTCGGAGGCACCCTTCCTTTTTCTCTCCGCAAAAAAGCCGGTGTACCCATATCACCAAAGTCGTCTTTGGACTCGTCTTCGTCATCTTGGTTTTCTTCATGTCCCATTCCCGAAATCTTTGACGATCCCGCAATAACATTCGGTCCTGGGTTGGTAAACCCAACCGCAATAACCGTAATCTTGATCGCTCCCTTAGAAACGTTCTCATCATAAATTACTCCCCAAATAATTTTTGCCTCTGGGTCGGCTGAGGCGGTAATAATCTTTGCCGCTTCATTTATTTCTGAAAGGGTCAAATCGTCTCCACCGGCAACCACAAAAAGAATTCCTTTGGCGCCATCAATGGAAATATCCAAAAGCGGGGAGCTGATGGCGTTTCTCGCGGCTTCAACCGCACGCATATCACCCGTGGCCTGTCCAATCCCCATAATCGCTGGGCCGGCTTCAGCCATAATGGTGCGGATGTCGGCAAAATCAACATTAATGATTCCCGGTTTCAAAATAAGTTCAGAAATTCCCTGAACCGCGTTTTTTAATACATCGTCGCAGAGGGCAAACGCGTTTTTGAAGGTGGTTTTCTTATCGCTAATTTCCAAAATCCGGTCATTGGGAATCGCAATAACGGTATCTACCGTCTCAATAAGACGCTCAAGTCCGCCTTCAGCAATTCTGGCACGTTGCGCTCCCTCAAAGGAAAAAGGTTTGGTAACCACCGCAATACTTAAAGATCCTTGATTTTTTGCGATTTCTGCGATAATTGGCGCGGCGCCTGTGCCGGTTCCCCCGCCTAATCCGCAGGTTATAAACACTAAATCCGCACCCTTGAGTGCATCTTGGATTTCACTCCTGGTTTCTTCTATGGCCTGACGACCAATTTCAGGATTTGTTCCTGCGCCTAGTCCTTTGGTAAGATTTTTCCCAATATGAATTTTGTTCTTTGCTTTATTATGATGAAGATCTTGCTCGTCGCAATTGACCGCAATAAAATCAACTCCACCTACACCAGAGTTAATCATATGATCAATGGCATTACCCCCAGAGCCACCGACACCCACCACTTTGATATGGGCCTTGAATTGTATTGGATCAATTATATTTTCATCAGGATCTTTATTATTCATTTCATTACTTTTTTTTAATTTCCTTAAAATTATTTAATGATTAAAGAATTTTCAACATCTTCTCTTTTTAATGAATACTTTTGAATTTTCCCTGCCCCCATGAATTCATCGCAACTCTGACAATAATTTTCTAAAATACTGTAAGCTTCATTAACTTTTTTCATTTTTTCAGCCGTTTGTGGCTCTCCGCCGTGTTTATCAGGATGATGTTGGTGAGATAAAGCATAGTAAACTTTTTTAATTTCAACAAAGGCAACTTCTTCTCCTAAACCTAAAAGTTTTCTCGCCCCATCAATTATTTCAAAATTCCCAAGGCCTAGATTGATATTACTAAAACTATAAGGAGGCATGGGACCGATATACTTGAATCTTAATTTTCCTTCGTGTTTCTTGCCGAGTTCTTGCATTTTTTGGTCAAGTTCGGGTTCTTTAATTTTTTCCATTAAGAAGGAAAGATTGGCGATCATATCTTCATCGATCAATTTATTAAATGTGGCATCGCAGGCAATAGCATTTAAGGTGGTATGAATATCTTTAATGTATTCTTGCTTCTTGGCTTCCATTTTTTGGTGAACTAATTTTCCTAGTCTCAGTTTAACGGGTATACTGAAGATGCCACCTTTTGAAGATATTTCCTGTTTTAGTTCTTGAATCTCAGAATCGGCACCAGCCAATTCCTCAAGAACTCTTTTGGAATCCCACCGCACTTGAACTACAAATTCTGCTTTGCCGGTTACATTTCTTAAAGCCATTTTAAATTGAAGATAGGCTTTTTCTAAAATACGCAACACCTCATCGGGGCTGGGCGCAATAATTCCAAAGGTTAGGGGAACTATATCGTAATCTTTTATTATCTCTTCATTCACTTTCTGATGAACGGCAACATACTTCGTCAGTTCTATTTTGTCTAACCGATCGAAATTAATAATTGGAGTATTAGAAACTACTGCCGCGATATCTTGGTAATGAACGAGGTTTACTTCTCGATTATTTATTCCAATAGGGCCCCAGCTTCGATCTTTGTTTTCCTGGATTATAGAATAGATATATTTACCTTCATTAGTCATAGAAAGATTTATTGTTTTTATCCTGCCTTTTTGTCATTTACCTTTTCTTTGGTTTTAATTTTTCTTCCAGTAACTCAATGCGCTTTACCAGTTTTGTGTTCTCCTTAGATAATTCAAGTTCTTTTGCTTTTGGCGAGAGATATGAATCATGTTCCCACCAACTAATTCCCATTTCTTTTGCCTTATCAACCGAAGCAATAAGAAGTCTAATCTTAATATTGATAAGCTCAACATCAGCAAGTTGTATTCTAATATCACCGGCGATCACAATTCCTTTATCCAAAACCCGCTCTAAAATGTCAGCTAGGTTTGTGGATTGTATGCCATGAGTAATTTGTTGTCTATCCATAGATTTTTATTAAGTGCTTATTATCTGCCTACCATTAATTTCTTATAAAGTTTGGCGGCGGCATATTTTCGACCTTTCTTATCCCAATCCTCGGCAATCTTCACAAGTGCCTCGCGCGCCTCGCCTGCCTCGACACTCTCAGAATCAACCCGAATCACATCCTCATAAGATTTTATCGCGTGATGCACTGTATTCTCTGACTTATTCCAATCTCTGGCCATCCGCAAAGTTGCCTGTTGAGAAATTTTTGTCATCTCTTGGTCTGATAAATTTTTCTTTTGTTCTTCGTCCATATATTAAGATATTTATTTTGTTAATAAAACGACCTTTTAAAGGAGGTTGCCAAGAGGCCCCAGCTCCAAATTAAGCTCCTCTTTGATGCCAAAAACCGCTTTCAACTCCTCGAGTTTTTTCTCCAAAACTTTAAAAGTCAAACCCAATTTCTGAATTTCCGTTTCGGAAAGAGTGCCGGTGTCGACCCTCCGTACCGCCTCTCTTTCCAACAATTGGCTGATTAATTTAACAAGGGTAAGAACCAGTTTGGCAATTCCTTGCTCGGCTTTCTCTGGATTTCCAGCGTCAATAATTTTTGGGATACTGGCTTCAATGTCTCGGAGCTGTTCCTCAAGCTTCCGTATGCAAACGAGGTCTTCTGCAGATGGGCTCGCCTGCGTCCCCATTCTACCCTCATTGCGCAATCTCTCGGCATTGGAAACAGAAGTGACGATTAACCGAAGTCCAATAAAGACAAGATCAATATCCGCAACCCGCAAAACAATTTCCCCGTCCACATATGCTCCCTTGTCAATGACACGATCAAGCGCGTCAAGCAGTGTAACTTTCTTTGACTTATAGAGCCGTTCATGAGTAAAAAGATTTTTATTTTGATATGTTTTATATTCTCTCATTTTTTATATTGACGAAATTATAGGGCGGCCATGGACCTGTTGCAACGAGTGTGGCGCCAATCTGATCGCACTCCTTCTGCGTTTCCTGCAACATTTTTTTGAAATAATCAAGTTTACTATTATCTATTAAACAAGCAGTATTGAAAATATTGTCTTTGTTTATTTCCGTCGTTACCTCTTTTGGCAAAAGATTACAAAGTGCTGTCTGTTCGCAACAATCTTCTAATCTTTTCGCAATGCATTGCAACTGTTTTTCTATTTCCTCTTCTGATTTTTCAGTTACCAACTTATCAATTTTTTTATCCGTATACCACTGCGCTCCTTCCGACATTGCCGATTTCTTTTCTTCTAGTTTTTTCACTTCTTCATTTTCTTTCTTGAGAAACTCAACAAATTTTTCGTATTCAAGATATATTTTCACTCCCCATTCCTGTTTACCCGCAAGTCCGATAAACAATCTCTTGAACTTTCTATAGTATTTTTTGAGCATTACTTCCAAGCTTCTTTTGGTTTTAAATATCATCCCAAATTTCATAGGAATAACTGTGCTCATCTCGTAGACTTTAGCGATAACATCATGATGGCGTCTAATATTTTTTTCCGTCCATTTTGGGTCTCCTTGTAGCTTATCTTCAATCTTTTTTTCATTAAATTGAGAAAGATTAATATCGCTGACAATCGCCTCGATATCTTTGAAAGGAATTGCAGATATTTTTCCACCAAATTCAATGCCTTTTGTCTTGATATTTTTTTTATCAGCTCCGTAACGGATGCAATATACATAAAATCCCCTCATGTTATTTCAATTATTCGACCGCTCCTCCCAAGGGCTTCTGACCTTTGCGCTCATAAGAGACAAGGTCAAAGTTCTGATCAAGTAATACTCTATATACATTTCTATCATACACCGGCTTGGAAATACCAATTCTTTTCATGTATTTGCTCTGCTCCACTACCTCAATTTCCACCTCCCAGCCACCATCTGTTTTTGTCGCTTTAACAAGGTCGCCTTCTTTGCCAAGCGTCTCTTTCATAAAAGCCACGGCCTTGGCAATGCCTTCGGAATTAGTTTTTAATTGTTGGGTTTTTTCTGTCATAGTTTTATAAACTCAATAAATAAATTATTTTGATTGCTGTTTTTTTCGCTCATAAATTGCATTAAGTTGCGCGATTATCTCATCTTCCTTTGCTTTGTATTCTTCTTCGCTGATTTGATCAAGTTCAAACATAGTTTGATATCGCAGAAGATCTTCTTTTAATTTCGAGTCGCTATTCAATTCTGCTTCAGCCAGTTCATGAATTTTTTTGAATACTGCCATGAGACCTTTTGCGGGGAGCCAGATTAATAAATCATCAATGATCAGCATAATTTCAAAATATTAGGCAAAGGCGATGTGGACCTTTACAAAATCAAAGGGAGGCGTGGGCCCTATATATTTGAAATAGGCATTCTCTTCTTTGTATTTCTCGTCAAGATCGCACACGATTCTGTCAAATACTTTTTGCTTGTTTTCAGGAATAAGCACCGCGACATTAAAAATCATCTGCCCTCCAAAACCTCCAAAAAGCGGCGTATCCTTGCGATCGACCACAATATCTCCAAGAAGCGAGAGAATCTCCTCTTTAATCTTTTCCCGTCTTGCCTCAAGACCGTTTTCGACCAATTTTCCTATTTCAATCGACTCGTCTATCGAGAGCATCTTTCCCATGCGTTCTTTTTTGAGACGCGCCAGATTTGGATTTTCAGCAACAACCTTTTGATAGATAGAGGGCAAGTCAAGCCAAAGAGCCTTCAAGTTCAGCTCAACTTTTCCCTCAATGCACCGCATCGCATCCAGCAACTCGCTCTGTTTTGACTCAAGCAGTTTTTTCTCCACGACAGCCTTGTTTTCAGCCACTGTCCCAAAACTCACCGGAAGAACCGATGCATGCACCCGCATTACTTCTTCAATGGCACGTTGATGAGTCATGGTGTTCTCTCGCGTAATGGGATAATCCGTAATTAATGAATCGCTCGCGACTGCTGCCAGTTCTCCAGAATGTACTAAATGAAGCATCTCTCCGCCCACGCCGCAAAACTCCACATCAAAAGATTTGGGATTTTTAATAATGCAATAAATATATTTTCCCTCTGGTTTTATCATATACACTGGAGCGGCTGCCCCCACTGAATTTTATGCCTGTCCCGCCGGGCCAACATCCAAAACTTGCTTTATGGCGACCACCAAGCCGGCTGCGGAAATGAAGGCAATGAAGTTATTAAGGATGTCGGAAATCACAGGTGTCAACTGACCAAGTTGGAGTCCTGCCACTCCGATAACCAAGAGCGCAATAACCGCAATCAAGAAAGGCGCGCTTTCTTTCTCTTTGATATTGAGAAACCCGACCACGAGCCCCAGCACAAAGAGAACCAAAGCAAGGTATGGCACTTGGACAAACGCGGCCAGTACTGCCAGTACAAGTCCTCCGATGAATGACCAGTGCCCGATTTTAGTGAAGTTTTTCATTGTGGATTTATTATCATTCTTTTAATAAATATCGACCTTTATAAATTGGAAGTATATGTTAATCAAACAACTGTTTTCCTAAATCTCGTAAGCCCGCAAGACCTTGAATCTCGTTTGGCTGCAAAGCGATTTCGGTAACCTGATGAGCTGTAAACTTCTCTTTAATTTCATGAATATATTTATCTTGCAGTTTTCTTCGCGTTTTTACAAAATCGCATCCACTTGCCGGAAAAATATTATTGATAATAATGTGGCGGGAGGGAATATGGAATTCTTCAAGACTCTGAATCAAATCTTCGGTCTCGCGAACTCCCATGCTCTCGGCAATAGTTACTACAATAAATTCGGTTCTTTTCTCGTCTTGCAAAAGTTCACGCACTTTTTTTACAGTCTTTTTCATTTCTAATAAAAACTTGTCAGCATTTTCGACGCGTTCTTCTCTGGCAAACTGTCTTATCATAGCGTGATATTTCCAACGAAGGCTAGCCAGAAACTTTATCCAATCATCCAAAAGTTCTGGAAGAGAAAGGAGACGGAGTGTATGGCCGGTTGGAGCGGTATCTACAATATAGAGTCCGTATTCGTTGCTTTCCATAAAATCAGTAATTTTCTTAAGCCCCATTACCTCGTCGAGTCCGGGAATGTCAAGCGAAAATATTTCTTCCGTTTCTTCATCCGCCAAATATGTGCCCTGCTGCAAAATATCCAGAATGTCTTTACCGTACTCTTTTTTAAATTCTTCAAGGACCTTTTTTGCGTCTATCTCCATTGCAAAAAGATTTTTGGCGCCCTGGACTGCCGTCGGCTCGTTACCTATTTTTTGATTGAAACTGTCGGCAAGCGACGGGGCGGGATCAGTGGTAAAGATCAGTATTTTTTCATTCGCGTGCCTCTCTGCATATTCCTCCGCGAACCGCAGTGATGTTGCGGCCGCCATGCTTGTTTTGCCTACGCCCCCCTTGCCGCCAAACATAATAAATTGTAGGGGTTCCCTTAATAATTTGGTTAATGTCATAGATAGAATGTATTCATAGTTTTCTTTTCGACTCGTCGGCTATCGCGGCAATCAGGGCACCCTTGGCAACGCTGTGGAGCAACTGGGGAGCAAGAAACACTCTTTCCACCTCAAAGGGTAGTTGAGCACTCGCCAGGGCTTCTTGGAATCTTTTAAGAAATCCGTTCGGCTTGGCCGTACCACCAGTTACCACCACTGACAACGGCTTTTCTAAATGCGCTGCTGATGCTTCAAGCTCCTGCTTCAGATGACCGATCACATACTCAAGCAAGATATCATAATAAATCGACAACGCCTGCTCGATTCTTGAGGGATGTTCTTTTTTATCAAGATTCAAATTTGATTCCTTCCAAGCCGTCACGGCACTGACTGGCTGGTTAACCACTCGAGCCACCTGTTTATCTATCCAATCGCCTCCCCGAGCAATACTGAAATTTACCACCGGCACTGACAAATTAGCCAAACACACATTCGTCATACCACCTCCAAACGAGAGCCCGAGACCAGTAAAATTTTCTTCGGCTAATTCCGCATAGATTACCGCCAAACCCTCATGAATGGGTTTGGGAGTATATCCAAGACCGAAAAGAAAATCATTAATAATATGTTGGTGGTAAAGCACATCAAAATCAGCATCAATAGGCTCTGCCGGGATCGAATAATACACTATTTCACCTGGGTGGCGGTGACTACCTAAAACATTCTCAATGATGAGTTTAATAATCGGCAGCGCCTCTTTTTCTTTCGGGCTCATCACCCCTCGTTCCAGTGGCCGGCGGACAGACCGTTGGAAGAGATTGGCGAAGCGGAGCGCCCCATTACCAATGGCATAGAGTTGGTTGTCTTTCTCTATATACCGCACGTTATCCCTTTCAAAGATGGTCTTCAGATGGTCATTGTACGGAATATCTAAAAAGGCATCTCGTTCTATTCTAAAGGCAACCGCATCACCTACTTTTTGAGCAGCATAGATAAAGGCAGTTCCCACATCCAGCCCTTTGCCAAACTGTTGGGTCGGTATGGTCATAGTTTGAGATAGGCTGCGTTCTTGAGGTTTTCTTTTCGTTTTAAGTGTTTTTTTCATTTCTACTTTTTTATTGAAATCAATCCGTCAATACCTGCTTGAATTGATCGGGTATCTGCTAATTCAACTGTCTGATTTTTATTGAAGTTGTGTTGTATGAAAGAAACTGGTTCCTCCATAAATTTTTCACTGAGAAAACTTGGCTCTAGAGGTAATATCGGCAAGATGCTAGTATGCCGACTAACCAAGTGAGCAGCTTCTGTAAGACCGAGGGCTGATGTCTCTCCCACTTTACTGCGGCGCCCTACTACTAATCTGCCCTGAGCAGTTAAGACAAAAAGCCGGTTCGCGGTTTGCTCAAGGAGACGCTGTTTCAATAAAGCCTGAGAAAGCACCTGACTGTAGAGGAGGCTTAAACCCGTTTTTTTACTAATTGCTTGGGCCGAGGCTGAGCCGCCTAATTGATACATGGTATTTAGTATTTCGAATTCTCTCGGTGTCATAAAGAGGGAGACTTAATCACCTCGCTTATTTCTTTATCTAAGGTAATCAGTTTATTTTTTACTTGTATTAGCTCGTTTCTTCTCTGTTCTAATTGTTTTTTCTTTTCAATTAAACCCAACTGAAGTTTTTCAATCCGGGCTAGTTCTTGGTCAATGACGAGCTGCTCTTTTTCAATCTTGGCTTTTTCTTGTTCTATTGATGTTATCTTCCCAACAAATGCTTCCACAAAGTTTAGGGAAGCCGGTATTGATTGAGACTCTCCGGAATTTTCATTGTTAGGCGTAGGTTGAATCACTTGACGAGTTGCTGCCTTGAGTACCTCAATAGCTCCTAGATTAAATTGTGGGTGGTCTTTTTGAACCATGTTATATTTCTTAAGCCATTTTAATTTTCATTTAGCTTGCTCAGTAATTTCTTTTTCCCCTTAAAATCCTCGGGGTTAAGGCCGACCTTTACATGAAAGCCGTAGGCGCCTTTATATTCTTTTCCGCTTTTGGTCTTGCCCTTGATCTCTCCTTGCTCTACATACTCATCTTTTCCTTGCGCCTCGAGGTTCGCGGCAAACCCCAAAAGGCCCGTCACTCCTTTGGCAAAACCTTCTATTAATCTTTCCAGAGAGATCCCCACACTTTTTTTAGATTGTTTTCTAATTTTTTGATCCATACTATTTCTTTTTTGACTTCTTTAATAAATGGTTTGAGACGCTGTACAATTTCTCCCAACCGTTCTCCAAGCGTATCAATTGCTTCTTTCTGCGCAACGGCCCCTAATCCTTTACAACGAATACACGCAAGTCCTAACGCTCCCGAAGATTTTCCCTTCCCTTTGCAGGAAGGGCAGGTGATGGCAGGGCCTTCAAATTCCACCTCTCCTTTCCCGCGGCAGGCAAGACATCGACTCTTCAAAGAGCGCGGTTGAATGCCCGTGCCTGTACAAAAGGCGCATTTGAATTTTTTCCCTTGTAAAATCTCTGCCATAGTGGTTAGTACTCAAGTACCATTTTCCCTCGGCGTTCTTTACGTCCTTCCGCGCGAATTTCAACAGGAATACCCACCTCCCCGCGGATTTCAGCGGCTTTTTTCCGCGCCTGCTCCAGAAGTTCATCCATTTCTTTCTCAATTTCTGGTAAGCGCCGGTCAATCTGGGTTTTTCGTTTCAGAAGCCGCATACGTTCCTTCACCAGATGGTCTCGCTCATTGCGAGCCATACTCAACTCCATTATCGCCGTGGTGGGGAGAGCGGGTTTTGCGCTCCTTCTTGTCCGAGGAATGGACCTGAGATCGTGTAGATTGGCGACATCGCCTAAACCTCTTATTGTCGTTTTCATAGTGTTAATTGATTATTTATCTCCAAATATTGTTAAGCGAGAAAGTTTTTTTATAATTGCAATGTTTGGTGACAAGTTCATCGACCAATTGTTTAACTTTGAGATGGTTATTTCTTGTGCCAAGCCGCGAAGTTTCTGAGGAAAGAATATCTCGACAAATTTGGCGAAATACTGGATTGCGCGCATCAACCATAGCCCCGACATGCGTTTTACATGCTCTGGCAATCATAATTGCCCCACGCACGGTAGGAGCAAATTCATATTCACCAGAATCCCGAAGTCCGCGCACAATATCTACAATCATCTCTGCCTCTTTTTTAGGGAGCCCGGATTTTGCCTGGCATATTGCAACTTCGGTCTCTTTGTCCATATAATCCAAATCAATCGTGACCATGCGATCCCGGAGCGCGTCTTGGGCCTTATGGACTCCTGCGTATTCTTCGGGATTAGAAGTAAAGATTGCCGAAAAATTTGGGTGAACCCTTAAATAGGCCTCTTCTCCGTTACGATTGGCCGGAAGATCCATTACTTTCTCCTGCAAGATAGAAAGCAGAATGTTGTTCGCTTCAGGCCGGGAACGGGTAAACTCGTCATAGATAAGAGTGTGACCATTTTTGCAGGCAATGGTAAGCCGATTATCTGTCCAGCGTTTATCCATTGATTCCTCAGTCTTTAAGACCCGGGAGATAAAATTATCAACCAGTCTTCTGTATCTATAGCCATGCTCCCCACCCACCAAATCGGAGGTTCCCAGCTGATCATCACCATGCAATAAAACAGTAGGTCTTCCTATTTTGCTTGCGATATGCATGGCCAGCGTGGTTTTTCCCGTACCCGAAGTTCCTCGAAAATGAATTGGAAAACCGGCTCCGATATAATTCAAAGCCCTTGTGGCAAGCTCTTTTACATAAGGAGTTTCTACAAAACCTGCCAGGGGTTTCGGTTCTATGAGGAACGCTTCTTCATCTGAAGATAAATAAGACATAATGCAATGTTTTTATTGGCTGTTTATTTTCGACCTTTACAAAAATTGTTAATTACTCGCTACTTTCTTCTTTCTTGGGACGTCCCTGTTTTTTGCGACCGTTGAGAGATAACCAGTATTCTTTGGCCTTTTTCTGGTCAGCTCCGTATTCTTTCACTAATTCTCTAGCGCCTTTACGGACATCCTTCTGCCATTTACTGATATCCTCTAATCGACCCGCAACATCCTTCATTATTACTACGAAATCTTCCTTCCTTGTTTTCTCGCTGTTAGCTAAAAACCCTTTAACTTCAGTTGCCATTTTTTTGAGTTCCCCTCCTAAATCTTCTTGTTCTTTATCAAACCGGGCAAGAAGTTCCTTGACATCCTTTGTCATATCTTTGACAAAAGCATGTCTTTCATGAGTAGAAGCTTGGATATCTTCTACCAGATCTTTCATTGAAGTTGCTACTGACATAATTTTATTTTTACTAATGATCTTAATAATTATTTTCTTCGACCTTTTTTAATTGAACCTAAATCATAGGCACTTAAACACGGCAGGCCGGTCTCTATATCAAGCATTTCTTTATTCTCTGGTTTGCAGCCATACATTCTATTTTTCCCCAAGATTTGATGAAGGTGTCCTCTTCCCTTGCATACCGCGCAGGGAAGCCGATGATGTTTGTATACCCCCGTTCCTGAACAGGCGGGACATTCCTCGAATGGCTCAATAATGGAATTCTTTTTTCTTCCGTTGCATATCTGACATCGGGAAAGTTTCGATGGTATGCCAAATGGGTCAACTCCGCGTCCTCGACAAAAGGCGCAGGTAATAAGAGAACTGGTACCGGGATTCTTTTTAATTTTCTTTTTTTGCTTTGCTTTCATATTCTTTATTAGATGATAATACCTTTTCTTTAGGAAAAATACTGAGCATCTCGTGCCACGCTCCTGCAACCGATTGTCTTTCTGTCTTAAAATTATCAAGCATGGTATGAACTTCTTCTTGCATTCTTCGCAATTGATCGGTAACGGAATTGCCCGTTGCCTGCAGTCGTTTCTCCTGCCCTTGCCTGATTTCAATCATCATTTTCTTAAAATCCCTGGTTCGAACTTCTTTGCCTTTTTGAAGGAGACCTTGTAGTTTTTCTTGAACCTCTTCTTCTTCTTGACGGAAATTCTCCAACATTTTTTCTACTTCCTCTTCGCGTTTTGTGTGAATATTAATAATATCAGCCATCATTTGTTCAAAATCTTTCTTTCGCAGGAATTCGCCCTTGGCAAGTAATTTCTGGAGCTCCTGGGCCATTTGCTCGCGCTTTGTTTTGAAGTTGGCCATCATCCGATGTGTATCCTCAAGAATTTCGCCAACAATTTTCACTCGGGTATCATGAGCCGCGATAATATCTTTGGCTAAATCTTTTAGGTCCCGCTTCTCGGCTTCGCTAGATTCTTTTTTAATTAACTCTTTCATAAATATAAATATCTCCCCAAAATTCAAAGTGTAAAAATCAAAATACAAAATGACAAATCAAAATTATTCTAATTAAATTCATTTTTATTTTTACATTTTTTGCATTTTTTGCATTTATATTGGATAAAGTGCGCTTTCGATTTTGCCAAGTGGTTGCAGAAGGACTTCTTTAGTGCTTCTGCCAATCTTCAGGGCACCTCATTCAATATCGCAGCTCAAGCTTAGGAAGCAGAGGCAGTAAGACCGATCGCTTCGGCATACTTGAGATAGGTCTCAACAGATGCGATCACTATTCGCGCTTCTATTGCCAGAAGCTCAATCCCTACCAGTGACACCCGCACCCACGCATCAATCACCACACCCTTGTCAAGAATACGATCTATCACCTCTACCAAACTGGAGCTGGCCATTGTTTTTTCTACAGCCATAGTTTTTTTGTGTTTCGTTACTTATTATTAATAATTCGACCTTTCAAAACGAAAAAATCCGCTGCAAGGATTGCATCGGATTTCCCGCGCTGAATATCAAATTGAAAACCGCTAAGGTCGGATGCCTGATTTGTTTCGGACAGGTAAGAGTATCCTCTCTCTCTCTCTCTCTCTCTCTCCAACTAAGCCATTTTTTAGCTCTTCAAAATTTTGATTTATAATTTCCATAAAAAATTTGCATTAGTGATATGAATTTATTATATCAGTCCCCAATATTATCCACAATAGCTCGGCAAGGGTTTGCGATGAGTAAGATAAGTCGTCTCTAATCTTTTACACTTTAATCTCAAAAGAGAACGTCACCTATCTGACAAATGGCTTATTTTCTTATTTTTCTCCATATTTTGTTCTCCATAGAGAACAGCTTATCCACAATTGTATTTACTTTTATTTTGTGCTATCCTCTACAAGAGAGAGAGAACACGAGTTATCCACAGCCCCCTTAAAATTCAGTACGTTTGTGTTCTCCACAAAGTTATTGGCCAGTAACTATATATATGCCTATACCAAGAAAACATATTTTATACGAAATCACAAAGCTGGGAAAGTATTTGAGAGAGCTTCGCAAAGAGCAGGGATTGAGTATTAGAAGTGTCGCCAAAAGTTGCGGCATTGCTCCGAGCCACCTTGCCAAAATTGAAATCGGTGACACTTTCAAAACCATTGGCATTGCAACTTTGGTGAAGTTTTCAAAATTTTACGGTATCCCGGTTTCATCTATGCTGAAAGAAGCCGGCTTTATTGATTCTTATGAAAGTGACCTACCAGAACTTGCTCAATACCTTCGCGCCAAATACCAGCTCTCTCCTCAAGCGATCCGTGACATGGTAATGGCCAAAGAAATCGTTGAAAAGAAGTATGAGAGAGGGACGCTAAGCGATCGTAATGATCAAAAAAGAACACGTTAGAAAAAAAGTTGAACTGGAACATATTGCCCTGGCTCTGGGTATCTCCATCCCAAAAGATGGTATTGATGGCTCACAAATTTTTGATTTTTACAAGGCAGGCAAAGTAAATGGTATTTGTGAATATTGCAAAAGAGATGTGGAAACTACTCGAAGCTATATATAAACGGATGACATTCTTGTGATTTGTTTTATTTGTTATAATAAATTTATGCCAGACGACCCAAACACACCGCAAGAAACACCCGCCCCGGATTCTGTCCAACCGGTGGATTCTACACCTATTGATATGCCCCCGAGGACCACGGAAGCCCCAGCAAACCCCGAAGAGGCCGTTTCGGTCTCCGACGCCGCTGAAGCTTTGCTGGATAAAAAAGATGATAATCCTGCAAATGAGCCATTAAAACCAGCTCCTACACCCGAAAATA
>ERZ1292623.1493-Hain-H51-01um-R1-1493-length-22457-cov-5_pt1 | contig 22457 bp, 29 predicted proteins | sample MGYA00564398_ERZ1292623 | MGnify/ENA primary metagenome ERZ1292623 (study PRJEB36523, sample SAMEA6512633) | groundwater metagenome | collected 2019-01-07 | study: AquaDiva: Metagenomics assemblies of 32 groundwater samples | reverse complement strand
ATCGAGGGCCATTCCCTGCGCTGAAAAGCCCATGCGCGAACGGAGCGCTCCCCCGCCGGTTACCACCGCAATCACCCCCTCCTCATCGATCCGTTCAGCAACCAGTTTAGTAACGCCATCGCCAAGATATATCTCCGTTCCCTTTTTGATGTGTTTCAAAATACTCGGAAAATTAACCGAGATAATTTCCTTTGAGCCGATGACCGACTGGCCAACAATGCGAAGACGATTTCCCGTTCGCAGCTCGACACCCTCGTCGACAAAACCAATTCGAATTTTCGGTCCCGGCACATCTCCGAGAATGGCCACTGGGTAGCCAACGCGTTTTTCGACAGCGCGAATCCGGCGAATAATTAAAGCGAAGTAGTCCCACTCCCGATGAGCAAAGTTCAGGCGAAAGACATTTACACCAGCGCGGACCAAACGTTCAATTTTTTCTTCGCTGTCGCTCGCTGGACCAATCGTGGCTACAATTTTTACTTTTTTGTGAATGGAGGCCATTGGATTTTTAAGAAAAGAAAAAAACTCAGAACTGGCGCCTGGCCTCCGTTATACTCGTTCGCTATCGCGAGATGTGTGGCGGCTAGAGAGTATTGATGTCGGCATCAATATCCTGCATCTCTTGATTCGTATCGCCGACATCAACCTGATTCAGATCTGCCTGGATTCTCGCGGTTGTATCATCGGCTGGCGGAACTTCGCTGACCGGTGTTCCGGTGTCGAGCGGTCCCGGAAGATTGCTCATCTGCGACCACCACAAAACGATTCCCAAGAGAATTACAGCGATGATGACGATGATAGTTATGAGGGTTCCTTTGTTGCTGTTCATGTTTGTAAAGTAATTTTTCTATTACTGGCTGGTTGTGGTGGCAGTTGACGAGGCCGTTGTCGTGGTGTTCGCGGTCGAGGTGGCTGTTGATGTCGGCGTACCGGCTTCATCGACTCGAGGAATCTGAGCCAGGGTGGTGGCCGCTTTATGCACCGCTTCCCGGGCTGTCTTTACCAATTCCCGAACTTTCTCCATATCGTCGTGTAACTTTTTTCGGACATCAGAGAGATCGCTCTTCAATTTTGCCTCGGCAGAAATGGCAATCGGATAGGTCTTGGCCGCATGGGCAATTACAGCATTCCGGGCTGTTGTTATGGCGCTACTGGCATTTCCGATTTCCACCTTCACCGAAACAATGTCGAGTCCGCGACTACCAGCCTTATCAGCTCGAGAAGAAATTCTTCCCAAAACTTCCGCCAACTGATCTAGTGCTTTACTGAGATTATTCGTCGCTGCTTCGTTGGCTTTGTCGAGATTCTCACCCACATTCTCCGCTACTTTCTTCTTTCGCTCATCTTTAAAAGTTTCTAACCTTTTTGCCAAAGCTTCACGATTTTTTTCTAAAGTGGTCTTGAGGAACTCCCGTTTCTCTTTAATCTCATCGAGAAACTTGGTTCGAGCCACTTCAATTTCTTTGCGAGCCTCTCCCCGAATTTCTTTAATATCTTCACGACGCTCCCGGACTTCGCCCTGAATTCTCCGCATGAGATCAGCTGGCTTTGTTGAGGAACTAGTCTTGGCATCCTTCACCATTTCTCGGACATTCTTCCTGCCCTCACTTCGAACCTCTTGAACATTTTCATGTCGTTCTTCTTGAACGTTCTTCACCTCTTCGTGCATCCCTTGGCGAGCTTCTTTTATCTCACCCTTCATCTCACGAACAGCCGCTGGTGCTGGAATCCTGGTACCTTCCGTCATTTTTACCTCTTCCCCAAGGGCGGGCGCCACAATCATAGAAAATAACGCTCCTGTTAATAATAGTTTACGCATGATCTTATTAAATCATCGAAAGGTTGGTGGGTCAAATAAAACTGTGGAAAACTACAGTGATGAAAAAACTCGGCGCATTACTGCTCCGAGTTTAAAATGAAGGGTGACGGAAATGGACAACGATCCGAATGTGCCCGCACAACTTCACGCCCAATTTCGTCTTCGACAGTAAGGGCGTATGAGCAGAATGGGAAAGGACTGCGCACTGCCGCTCGAATGCCCGCCGGGATCTTGAGCTCAAAAATAACCTCGCAGTTCCTGTCGCATCCCAAGTACTTTCCGTGCTCCCGATGGGACAGCTCCTCGCGTTTCGAAATCGCCGAAAGCACGCTGATCGTTGGACTCAAACGAGGAGTCTCAGCGGGCGGAATCATGACGCTGTGAACGTTGGGCGTGAGGAAATACGTCATGAGGAGTCCCGAAACGATATACAAACTGAACAGCCGCACATCGCTAAGGCCACGTCCTGCCATTACCGCACCTCCTTCGCTGGTTTTTTTAAAATCCCACTACTTTTAGTATAGCTCGTTTAAGAAAGAAACGATGTTTACAACTTTTTGGCGCCTTCGCGTATGATTCGTATTTTTCCATCTTGAATCGCAACGACTGTTGAGGCGAGAGACTGTTTTCGGCCGGCGGTTATATAAAAATCAACATGAGAGCCAAAGTATTGTCTTGCCTCCGAAATCGTTGTGGCCGGCGGCGTGCCTTCGAGGTTGGCGCTGGGAGCAACGAGCGGCCCAGTTTTTTTCAAAAACTCCGCTAGCTTTTTATTTTTCGGCAGACGAAAGGCCAAACTGTTCGTGCCCCGATGAAGATACTGAAATTTCTTGAGTGGGCAGGGCAAAACAACACTGACCTTCCCGGGCCAGACTTTTTTAAGAATGGTTGTGGTTTTTCCGTCTACATTGATACCGAACTGTTTTATCTGGCTCGCTTCCCCGATAAGGATGATGCACGGCTTTTGGGGATCACGCTTGCGGATCGTGTATATTTTTTGAACCGCTTTTGCATTTCGGGCATCACACACTACGCCATAGAGCGTATCGGTCGGAATGATGCCAACTTCTCCCTGTGTGATGCGGCGAACCGCTTCACGATATGATTTCTCCATGGCGTGTGCGTTTTTTTCGGAAAAGATAGACGAGAATGGCCGCGATCAAAAGAATGGCAATAAGGAGGAAGATGTTTTCAAAGGCATTTAATAGTCCGCCATATTCGACATAGGCCTCTCCCATTGACCAGCCGATGAGGCCAAGAACGAGCGCGCGAACAGTTCCTCCAAGAAAACTATAGAGAAGAAACGGCCGTAGCGGATAATGCACCAAACCGCAAACGCCCGAGGTAAGTGAGTTGGGAAAAATCGGAACGGCTCGGAGAGCGGCCAGAACAACTTCGTCCGCGTGCCCTCGATTAAAATATCGCTTCATCTTCTCCACTGACTGCTCGGTGATGCCAAACCATTTACCCCAACGATGGATAATCATATTCCCTCCGTAGTAACCGATACCGTAGGGCAGAAGCCCGCCAATTGTCATACCGAGGGCCGTCGGCACAGCCACAAAAAGAAGAGCGGGCACGATCACCGATCCGAGATCAACATACGAGGTGAGGAGAATAAAACCCGCTCCCACCGTGGTAAGAGTCGAAGGAATCGGAGCAATCATCTCTTCGAGAAGCGCAACGGCAAAAACGCCCCAAGGACCGTAGGCCGCCACGAGAAAACTGATTTTCTCGACCAGACTTTCGATCATGCTTCATCTTCTACGTTCTCGATGCCCAGATTTTTCTTCAGTTCTCGGAACTCGTTATCGATTTCCGCGAGGCGTTTTTCCAAATCCCTCACCAGCTCCGCGCCTTCTTTCACCTTGGCCATACCCACTTCCACATCCACTTCCTTCTGGGTGTCGAACCAGCGCGTAATCTGCTCCAGCTTGGAAAGCGATTCGTTGATGTTTATTTTTTTATCTTTGCTAGAGTTCATCTTAAAAATATATCCTGCCGCGATAGAGAATTATTGGCGAGGGAGACAAGGCGCCAGTCCGAAAGTGTACTAGCGGTACAGTGAGGACGTAGCAACACCGTCTCCGCGGCAATAATTCCTATCCCCTCGGTTCTCTCTATTTTGTCCGCCACCTTTGTTACTCCTCGAAGCCTATGCTCTGGCATATGTCTCCTCGTCGCGTCGTGGTGGACAGACAAAATAGAGGGAAACGCGGCGGAGCTATTTTTGAGATGAGCTCTGGTCATGAGGTTTTCTTTTGTTTTTGTTCCACTTTTGAAATAAATGATCCGTCCGCAAGAAGTGTAGAAACTTTTTCTCCGATCGTCAGGTCGTCGGTCTTTTTGACTACTCGGCCATCGGAGCCGAGCACGATGCTGTATCCCAGATGGAGATTTCGTTCAGGACTCACTCCTTGAAAATAGCTGGAACATGACTTGAGTATCGCCATAATCTCGCGTATCCGAATCTCAAACGATTGTACTACAGTCGTGAGACCTCGGCGAGTCCTCAGTTTTAATTCGTCTTTTTCTCGACCGAGCTTAAATAGTTCGAGTTTCAGTCGCGATCGAAACTCACGAGGAATCCGCAGAAGTCGTTCCATACCGAAAAGAAGTTTATTGAGTTCAGTTCTCGTGGCGCTTTTCTTTATATCTAGAACATTTTCAAAACCATATACCAAATCAGACACAAGAAGCGGCAACTGCGACTCCAATCGCTCCCAAGAGCGATTCATGGTAATGGCGGCTATTGATGGTGTTGAAACATAGAGATCAGAAACTAGACTCGCAATCGGCACATCACGATCGTGACCAATTGAGGCCAAAATCGGAATCTCTGATTTGAAAATCGCCCGCGCCACCCGCTCATCGTTGAAGGCTTGTAAGTCTTCTAAACTTCCTCCACCACGCGCAATGATAATGACCTCGACGGATTTTAATTTGTTCAAAGTTTCGATCGCTTGAACAATCTGCGGCGGCGCATCACTTCCTTGTACACGAACATCCAGCAAGTCGACCGCAAAACCCAGGGATTTCAAATTTCTCTGAAAATCGTGAATCACCTCACCGCTCTTCGCCGTAATAAATCCAATCCGCTCAATAAACTCGGGCAGTTCTCGTTTGCGTAAAAAAAGTCCCTCGTCTTCTAATTTTTTCTTCAGAGCCTCGTAAGCTTGTCGAATTGAACCGTCGCCAACCAAAGAAATACTCTGGACCGTAAAGCTCAATTCCCCGCGCGGTTTATAGATACTGGCCACACCTCTCACCTGAACTAAAAGTCCGTCCTCGAGGGGAAAACCAACCTGACTTAAAAATCGCGGCGGCATATAGCACTTCAAAAGTCCATCGCCATCAGTATCCTTGAGCGAAAAAAATCCACCGACCTGATGATTCTTAAATCCCGAGATCTCGCCTTGCACAATAACTTCTTCTGCACCGACCAATTTCCCAAGATGAAAAAGATAGCCGCCGACGGTGAAGATTTGGGCAGGGGTTAGTGGATAGGGTTTAGTGGATAGAGACTTATCACTTTCACGCTTCCTCTTGCGTGTCTTCTTTTCACTATCCCCTATACCCTTTCCACTATCCGTTCCCCACAGCGTCGCTTGAGTTATATTTTTCTTGCGGGGCATGTGATTTAGGATAACTCAATATATATGTGTTACAACTTGACATATTAGAACTATATGCTATAATAAAAAATAGGAGGAATTGATATATGGAATGGGAAGAAGTGCTCCGAATCGGAGTAGACGTGACGTCAAGGCTGAAAATTCACGGAGGCTGGCTAGTCCGGCAGACTGGCATGAGCCAGGACGGTCAAGGCATGCTTGCATTGGCCTTCGTACCTGACCCCAATCATGACTGGCAGCTTCCTTCCGACTGAATCCTGACCTCAACCGCCCGCGAAAGGAGGTGATCAAAATCACTCTGCGGGCCCTTACCTAAGTTCGTCATGACTTGCCATGAGCTTGCTTGTGGTGAGTATACCGAATCCATTGAATGGTGACTTTAGGTAAGCTGGTATTTGTCATTGCGAGCGAAGTCGAGTTAATCTCGACGAAGCGCGGCAATCTAAAGTGTTTTAAAAGATTGCCACGTCACTACGTTTCTCGCAATAACACGCGGATCTTTACTTTGACTATTGAAAAAGTAGGTGAATGAGGTAGTCTGTGGGTAGCTAACATTGCCCGTATGGGCAGAAAGGGGTGCCGTATGGCATCAATCGTCAAAATAGTTCAAGGACCAGGGAAATGGGGTCTGCTTCTTGGCTCACTCTACGAAGGACATGCAGTGAGCTTCACTCTGGCAGGTCACCCACAGGTTACTCGCATCTTTGTCAGAATCACCAGTGTAACCCGAAAGAAAATAACGCCGGACGCTGGTGAAGCCAGGGAGTGGGTCATCCAGGGTGTGGTTGCACGCCAGGGAGTAAGCGAGGAAATGACAGGTCGTCTTTTCGTAGCCACTTACTTCACCGACTCCCGAGAAGGAACGGTCGAATCCCTTAGATAACTTCGACGGACGCGCCAATCTCAGATAACTCTGAGATTTTTATTTCTTCAATCCCAGCGATTTCAAACGCTTTTCTTCAGACTCGTCCAAAATCATTTTGCGGATGCGAACGCTTTTTGGCGTTACTTCAACCAGTTCGTCATCGCTGATATATTCCAAGGAATCCTCTAGGTTCATTTCTTTGGGAGTATCGAAGTGTTCGGTCGCGCCATCATTCTTGGAACGCATGTTCGAGAGTTCTTTTTCCTTACAAATGTTGATACGGATATCCTGTTCGCGCGCATTCTGTCCCACTACCTGACCCTTATAGACTTCGATGCCCGGACCGATAAATAAAATTCCCCTGTCCTGAACGTTGATCAGACCGTAGAGTCGTGAAATACCAGTCTCGTGAACCACTAAAGAACCACGAGGCGTATCCTTCCAGGTTTGCGGATCGATTTTATACTCATCAAACATGGTATTCATAATTCCCAAACCACGAGTGTCGGTTAAAAATTCGTTGCGATAGCCGAAGAGTCCGCGCGTTGGAATTGAAAACTCTAGAAAAGCGGTGCCATTTTCGGTGCGCATATCTTTCATGTCGCCATGGCGACTGCCGAGCTTCTGGATGACCGCACCATAGTAAGCTTCGGGAACTTCAAGAAACACACGCTCAAACGGCACGTGATCTTTGCCGTTCACTTCTTTCACGATTACCTGCGGTCGCGAAACCAAAAACTCATACCCTTCGCGACGTAATCGCTCGATAAAAATCGCTAAGTGTAGTTCGCCGCGGCCGGATATAATCCACTTTGCATCCGGCGTTTCATCAACGCGCAAAGCCATGTCGGATTCCAATTCGCGGTTCAAACGTTCGCGAATCTGACGCGAGGTTGTAAACTGTCCTTCTTTTCCCGCAAATGGCGAATCATTAATACTGAAGGTCATTTTGACTGTCGGCTCCTCAATATCCAAAAGGGGCAAAGCGACCGGCGAGTTTATGTCGGCAATGGTTTCCCCGATCGTAATCTCCGGAATACCCGAAATGCCCACAATATCGCCCGCCTGGGCCTCCTTGACGTCAATCCGCTCCAAACCCTCAAAGGTCATCAAGGACACCAAGCGGTGCTTTTTCATCACCCCTTCGCGATTAATGTGCATCACCTCGCCGCCGGACTTAATCACACCGTTGAATATTCGACCCGTCGCAATTCTGCCCTTGAAGTCATCGCCGGAAATGGTCGTGACGAGCATTTGGAGTGGCTTGGTCGGATCATCTTTTGGCTCAGGAATTTCTTTCATCACCGCTTCAAAGATCGGCAAAATGTCGGTCATCTTCGAGAGATCCGGCTCCAGTCCTGCTAAGCCATTCTTGGCCGAGGCGTAGACAACTGGAAAATCAATATCCACATGCTCGCCGCCCAATTCCAAAAATAAATCAATCGTTTTATCAAGCACATACGGAATGCGCGCATCTGGTTTGTCGATCTTGTTAACAACAACAATAATCTTGTGCTTCATGGCCAACGCCCGACGCAAGACAAACCGTGTTTGCGGCATTGGACCTTCTTTGGCATCGATTAGAAGTAGACAACCGTCCGCCATTTTCAAAACCCGCTCCACCTCGCCGCCAAAATCCGCGTGGCCCGGCGTATCGATAATATTAATCTTCGTCCCCTTCCAGTTAACCGAAGCGTTTTTAGAAAAAATAGTAATACCGCGCTCCTTTTCAAGTTCGTTCGAATCCATAATCAGATCCTTATCGGACACCTCCTTCCGCATCTTGGTCAAAGACTGCCGCAATAAAGCATCCACGAGCGTGGTCTTCCCGTGGTCAACGTGCGCGATGATTGCTACATTTCTGATGTTCATCCCCACACCTATTGGGAAACAGCCGTTTGCGGACGGCCATACCCTAAGTTATAAATTGACGACTTTTGCATAGATAAATAAATAATTAACTCGTTGATTTTTTCCTAGATTTCCCAATAGGTGTGGGGATTCGTTCAATTGAGTATCCCTCTTAGAATAAAAACAGCTGCGTTCGCAGATGTTTTCAGCGAAAAAACTATATCAGAAATGTCCTACTTACGCAAGCGAAAATAAAAACCTCCCGAATAATCGGAAGGATAAAGAAATTAGTGACGTATTTCGAATGATTGAGGCTCAGCTAGACACCAGTAAATAACAAGTCCCACAACCAAAACCCCTTGAGCGGCAATAAACCATCGCATCGTAAACAAAATCATCCCCACCACTTGCCAGGGTGTCTTGTCCAAAAGACCGGAATCTGGGAATAGTCCGCCCCGTGAGCGGGCGGTAGGCGTAGTTCCTAAAGAGGAAAGGAAGAGAACAAAAAACAAACTTATTCCGGAAAGAAAGAGCTCAGTCTTAATAGTCTCCTCAAACCCCCTGCCACTCCAAACAGATATCGCAATCATCAAGAACGGCACCACAAAAAGAACTCGCTCTAAAAGTTTAGTCATTACTCCTCCTCTTCTCTTGTCGAAGAGCTGTTGTTTTGGTAAGGGGTCAAGCGAAAATACTGCTTAAACAACCCCCCACTGCCGCACCTTTTGCGGTGTAGTCAGGAAGTTCTTTAAGGAGTCTTACCAATACTCCGCCCAAGCGTTTGGCCTGAACGTACTCTTTATATCTTTCTTTGAGAGGAAGTCAAGACTAGCCGCCCCGTAAGCCAAGTCAGAAGGGGCAGTTGAAGAATCGGCGTAAAACCAACTTCGAGAAATGGAATAATTGGCATGTATAAACCATAGACCCAACGAGTCGTCGCGAGCGCAAAAACCTCAATTAAAACAGTAACGAGAAAACTTAAGCCAATCTGTATATACAATCCTCTATTTTTCAGTTTTAGAGAATCGGTCAGTAAGAAAAGGAGTGTGATAAAAACTGCATCGAAAAGTGTAGCGCGGAGGAGAATCAGTTCGGTAATCGGTCCGCCTTGATAGTTCAGATATAAAAACGAGTGGAGATTTTCCCAGATGAGATTCAAAACAAAGGCCACGACAAAAATAAGACTGTAGCGCTTAAACATCTTTTTATGATAACTCATAGAATTGTCATGCGCCTGCCCGTCCGCAGCTTTAGCGTAGGAGGGAGCCCGCAGGGCGTGGCAATCTCAAGATGAAAAAAGAGGCAGGAGATTGCCGCGGTCGCTACGCTCCTCGCAATGACAATAAGTAATTACTCCTAAGCAATACACGGATAATAGAAAAACCCCGAAATAAATCGGGGTTTTCCTTTAAAACCACAGAGCGAAAACTAGTTCCGCATTCCGTAGCCGCCAGTCCGCGGGGCGCGAGCCTCCATCGGACGAGCTTCGTTCACGGTCAACCGTCGTCCGCCGAGCTCCTGGCCATTCCACATGGTAATAGCCTTGTCTGCATCGTCGTCGTTTGACATCTCCACAAATCCGAAGCCCTTCGAGCGGCCGGTCATCTTATCCATGATGACTGTAGCCGACTCGACGTTTCCGGCGCGCATAAACGCGTCTTTGAGCTCCGCATCTGATGTAGAATACGGTAATCCGCCAACGTATAATCTTTTTGCCATTGTACGTTCGTCGTTATGTAAGCCGACCTCTTCTCTTTATTACGGCTACCTATTCCATCAGCTTACATAATGAAGCACGACAGGAAAGAAACGCCTGGAGAAACACTTACACAGGCACTATACCATATCCCTCTAAAAAAAGCAAGGGCTTGGTATTTATAGGCTGAAATTATAGTATCTATATAGTTAATCGCAGGAGGTTGGATGGCTCGGTTCAAACTACTTGTCTTCCACGAACACGGAGACCAGTCCTGGCACATAGAACGCGAGTGGGTTACGGATGCAAATCCTAAAATGGACGATCTCGTTTTTATCGGATCTGCCGATGTGGTGATTACGTATCTTCGTCACCATATCGACGATCAACCGACCGAGATCTACTGTGACGAAGTCTCATTCACTGACATTCAAGAAGCTTGGGAACTGGGAGGGTGGACCCTGAAAGGTCTTGACGAGTTCCCACCTGAACCTCCTCTCTTTGCTTCAAGTTTGCTCCGCTAGCCGCTCTCAAAGGCGGCTTTTTCTTTTATTTTAATTCTTCAGCCCCACACCTTTTTCGATAAGACGCCAGTCGACAAAGGCCAGAATAGCATTAAGGCCGACAAGGATAAGGAGGCCGGAAGTAATATTTACATCGGAAATTCCAGAGAAACCGTAACGGAAACCATTTACCATGTAGAGAATCGGATTAAGATAGGAAAGATTTTGCCAAAATGCCGGCAAGGCTTTCACGGAGTAGAACACTCCCCCGAGGTACGTTAGCGGTGTTAAAACGAAAACCGGAATGATCGAGATCTGATCAAAGTTCTTGGCAAAAAGCGCGTTAAAGAGTCCAGCGAAGGAAAAAAGAAATGCCGTTAAAACCATGAAGAGGATAACGAGACCAAGGTGAGTAATAGAAATACTGGTAAAAAAAAGTGAGACGATGAGTACTAAAGCGCCGACCACCACCCCACGCAAAACACCGCCAGTCGTATAACCAGCAATGATTACCCACGAGGGCATTGGTGAGACTAAGATTTCCTCAATACTTTTCATAAATTTGGAGGTGAAAAATGAGCCAACCACATTTTGGAAAGAGTTCGTGATAACTGCCATCATGACTAATCCAGGCACGATAAACTCCATATAGGAAACGCCACTAATCGGCCGGACCTGCGAGCCGATAAAAGCGCCGAAGATCAAGAAGTAGAGAACAGACGTAACAACTGAAGGCAACATCGTCTGCGTCCAGATACGGAAGAAACGGCCGACTTCGCGCCGGACGATGGTCATAAAGGCAATGAATATGCGTTTGTTACTCATTATTTTGAAATAAGGCTCACAAATACTTCTTCAAGGCGGTTCGACTTGTTCCGCATACTGCCAACCTGAATCTGATTATTTTTAAGCGTCTCGATCAGTTCAGTCACCGTGTCGCCATTCGAAACACTGGCTTCGAGTGTGGCGTCGTCCACACGTTTCGGATGGAATTTGTGAATGGCGGAAAGTACATGATCGGTCATCGGATTTTTAAGATAGAGAATAAACGTTTCTTTATTTAAACCGGAGAGAACTTTCTGCATACTTCCCTGCTCTACGATCTCACCCTTATTAATAATGGCCACGTTTTTACAGAGCTGTTCTGCTTCTTCTAAGTAATGCGTGGTTAAAATAATCGTAATCCCCTTTTCATTCGTTAGTTCGCGGAGAAAATCCCACATACCGCGACGCAGTTCGATATCCACGCCGGCCGTCGGTTCGTCGAGGATTAAAAGTTTGGGATGGTGAATCAGGGCTCGGGCGATTAGGAGGCGCCGTTTCATACCGCCCGAGAGTGTCATGGACTTATCGTTTCGCTTCTCCCAAAGACCAAGCTGTTTCAGATACTTCTCGGCATCTTTCCTAGCCACCGACTGTGGAATACCGTAAAATCCGGCTTGATCCACCACAATATCCTCCACGCGTTCGAAAATATTGAAGTTCATCTCTTGCGGCACGAGACCGATAAATGACTTTGCCTCGTCGAGCGACTGATCAATGTCGCGACCAAAAACCCGGACGGTGCCGCCGGTTTTATTTACGAGACCACAGGTGATCCCAATAATCGTCGTTTTCCCAGCGCCATTCGGACCAAGAAGCGCGAAAAAATCACCCTCCTCAATATTGAGACTAACCCCCTTGAGGGCTTGAACGCCATTGGCGTATATTTTTTCGAGATTTGAAACGGAGAGTGCTTTCATCCCCACACCTAACCGGAAACAGTCGCTCTAAAGCGACTAAATCCTAGGATAATTTTCGCCTCTTTTATAAAAGATATATGATTCATTGGTTAATTACTTTTTCATTCCTCATTTCCGGTTAGGTGTGGGGATTCATTCCTATTTGTCCGAGACAGTTACCGAAGTGATAGTTACCGGCGTTAATGGCCTATCGCTTCGATCTCTTGGGGTAGTCGCAATTTTGTCTACCACTTCCTGCCCCTCTACAACCTTCCCAAAAATGGAATAGCTATTCGGTAACGGATAGTCCTGATGCATGATAAAGAACTGACTGCCATTGGTATTTGGCCCGGCGTTCGCCATGGCCACTACTCCTCTTTTGTAGCCCGCTTTATAGGAAGGGGTAGCCGGATTCAGCTCATCGGCAAATGCATATCCTGGGCCGCCTGTACCGGTGCCTGTCGGATCACCGCCCTGAATCATAAATCCTTTAATAATCCTGTGGAAAACAACGTTATTATAGAAACCTTTATTAGCGAGCGTAATAAAGTTATTAACCGTCTTCGGCGCATCTTCGTCATAGGTTTCGAAAACGATCTTTCCGTAATTAGTATCGAGTGCGATTGTGTGCATGGTTATTGATTGAGTTGTATTATTTTGTGATGTCTTTACAGTATTTGAACTTGTCTGATTTTCTAATGAATAGGGTTCGGATAGTTCCTGCTGTGTGTCATTTTCGAGATTCCCGGGCGGTTCCATAAAAAAGATGTACCATACGCCAATAATTAAGAGTAGGATGGCCGCGATTACAAGTAGTGAATTTTTATTCATCTCGCTATTATAGCCGCAGTCGAGCTCTTTCCGCAACTCTTTTCTTATTTCTGAGAGAAAAGCGCGAGAATCGCTTCCGCTAACTTTTTGGGCGAGTGACGGATAAATGGACCCGGATCGAGAAGATCAGCTTTCAGATACTTCGGCTTTTTACTCTTCAGGTTTATGGTTCCAGCATCAATAAAATGCGCCCCCTTTTTACGATATCGGGCGAGCGTCGATGGCTTTGGTCTTTTCTTATTAAACAAAGCGTAATCTAAGATACCTTGTCCAAGATACTTTTCTACTTCCGTTACAAAATCTTCAGCTTTGAAGTCGTCTGTTTCGCCCTGCTTGGTCATAATATTCCCGATATACACTTTTTTGGCCTTAGAGTCGCGAATTACTTCGGGCATACCTTTGACCAAGAGGTTCGGAATGATACTGGTATACAAATCTCCAGGGCCAATAATAATCAAGTCAGCCACATGGAGCACCCGACGGACGCTGGGATTTATACGCGCCGTCGGTTCAAGCCAAACCGTTTCGATTTTCGGCCGATTGGCAGTACGGGGAATATCGATCCGCGTTTCGCCACGCAATATCTTTCCATCGATCAACTTGGCATACAAGCGAACATCATCCAATGTGACGGGCACCACCTCACCATTAATACTCAGAAGATTTGAAGCCTCGCGGATGGCCGAGGTGAAGTCGCCGGTTACTTTTTCAAGCGCGGCCAAGAAAAGATTGCCGAAGTTGTACCCATGCAAACCACCCTCTTCAAAACGATAGTTGAAAAGATCACGGAGTGTTTCACTGGATTCGGACAGGGCTACGAGAGCGCGGCGAATATCGCCAGGAGGCAGAACACCGTACTGGTCCCGTAACATTCCGGTCGATCCTCCATCGTCAGACATAGAAACAATAGCCGAAAGATTCAAAGGAAAAGTCTTCAGCCCTGAGAGAACCGTAAACGTACCTGTCCCGCCGCCAATGGTGACGATGTTTTTTATCTTCATCCCCTCACCTAATGGGAAGAACCGTTTCTAAGAAACGGAGTTCCGCTCTAAGGTTGCCGACTTTTTGCATAATCATAATGATCAGTTAACTAACTCTATTTTTACCACCCCACTTCCCATTAGGTGCGGGGACGCATATTAGTGCGATACAATCTTACGGCCTCCCCTTCTTTTTTCCAAGTGTGCCAGCTCTATTCAGATCGTTGCCATTCCGATTTTTTACCCAGGCGTTTATTCTCTACCATTGCCAACTCATCATAAATACCATCAATGAGATCTTTTGATTTAGCTTCTTCTAAGCTCACCCAGGCATACTCATCGCATTCTGCCGGATCAAGCGTAATTTCCCCGCCTTTATAATCAGCCATGCACGAGATGACCAACGACGGACTGCCATCAGCGTGCACAGTAGCAAGGCTGGTTACGTACTCAATATTTTCGATGTCGATACCAACCTCTTCTTTTACTTCCCGCCGTAGAGTTCGTTCTAGAACGTTGTACCAATAGTCTTTGGTATCTTTGGGCAGTTCGAGATAGTCCTTAGACTCTAACTTTCCTCCCGGAACTGTCCACATATTGGGAAAACGCTTCTTCGAGGCCGATCGCTTTGTAATCAGGTACTTGCCCCCTTGAACAATCATAGCTGTAATGACGACTTCGTGAAGGTGCTGATTTTCCATAACTCCAATAGTAATCTTTTGCCCAAATAAAAAACAGGCCAGTTATGTGGCCTGCGGGTACGCTACTTTCGAATGCGCTGGGTTTCTGCAATACACAGATTCCCCTTTCCTCCATTCACTTCGAGGGAAATGTCGATGCCGGAATTCTTTTCCACCCAGGCCCGAACATGACGGCGGACTCGACCGGCAATATCCATTCCCAACTCTCGAGAACAGTCCTTCTCGAGGGTCACCCGAATGAGGGCAGATTGCAAGCTGGAGATTTCCACTGTGATCTCTCCCAGGACCATTTCTGAACCTCCGATTTCTCGGTCCTTGTCCGATGACCAATGTTTTGCCGGTCGCATCTGCTCCCGAAGCTGGGCCAGCCGAGCGTCGAAGTTCCTTAATTCCGGAAAAAATCTCTCCAGAAATGCGAATACCGCTGGCGAGCGTCCAGATGAATCGAGTGGCTGTAGAATGCGTGCCTGCTCCAATTCCCGCCGCACCAGCTCCATTCCGCCATTCCGAGCCCGAGTGATGATCAGTATTTTCTGGATATCAGCTGGAAGGCGTGGCTCCAAAATCCACGGGTCCAGCTGGTCTGCTTTCCAGAAAGAGATGTGGTCGCGGATGAGCGCAAATATTTTTTCCCGCTCCTCGGGAAAGACCATTCGGCCGCGAGCCTTCGTTTCGGCCACACTCTCTCCGCTAGGTCGAAACTGGTTTGTGGGAAGAGGATAGCAAACTGCGATTATGAATCCGAATGCTTCACGACTTTCCTTCGTCCCTTGAGGAAGCCATGCGCCAATGATCCTCTTTAGGAGTGCCATTTTGGTCTCGACCATCGTCGCTGCAGGATCCTGCCTGCTGGAATAACCCGAGAATCGAAGGTTAGGCAACTTCCAGTAGAGATCTGCGACGTACGAACGAATGATTTGCTTGGCTCTCTCAGCAGCTTCGCCGTAGTGACGCCCTGTCGGCTTGGCAGCTTCCGCCAACTCTTCCTGAAGATCCACCATATTCTCCAACAAAGCGAAGAGTTCAATCCCAACCTTGTCTTCATTCTTCTGCCCCGCTTCTTCCAGTGCCACTTGAACGGCGTGAATTCGCTCCTCGTGAGTGGCAGATCGGAACCAATGCACGGCAAGGAAATCATTTCCCCCGGCGCCGAATCCAATCTTCAGAAGATCTGCTTCATCTTGACGGCTCATGTTGTTTCCTTTTGTAGCCCAAGCTACGGTTCACTTCTTCTGCGAGCAAAAGAAGCCCTGCTTTGAGCGCGAACGCCCGCAACAAGTAGTAGTTTGAAATCAATGTCCTGACTCCTTTTTACATACTCTCTCCAACGAAGTCAATTCATCGCATTAAACCAATATACCCGATCATAGGCTGGATCTCCTTCGGCTGATCTCGACGATACGAGAAACAATTTCCCGTCTCGCAATAGGTGCAAAGACCACAATCTTCGATATGCTCCTCTATTACTCCATCCCTGAGTAACTGAAACTTAATGATGCCAGCCAAATCCACAAACACTTTCCCTTGTTTTTCAGAGATACATTCTGGATAGTTTTCATATTTACCTTTATCCCCGCGACTGATTTCAAAGTGACACTTTCTGATGGCTGGACCGATACCGACGCGTAAGTCTGAAGGTTTCGTTTTAAAATTCCCGATCAAAGCTTCAACTGTTTCCTGAATAATATTTCCGAGCGTCCCTCGCCAACCAGCATGAGCAATGCCGATACATTTTTGCACCGGGTCGTAGAAATAAACTGGATAACAGTCCGCCGTAGTAATGGAAAGAAAAAGATTCTTCTCGTTTGTGATTAGCCCATCGGTCGCCGCAATCATCTTTCCACTATCTTCCCCTGAAACAAATGTGACGTGATTGCCGTGAACTAGGTCTGCAGTTATCACTTGCTCCGGTCGAATTCCGATATCTGAAAAATATCGTTCACGATTCGTCTTCTCCAAATGTCGATGCATCGAACCATCCTGCTGACTTGAAAATCCATACCTCACCTGTGGAAACTTAGTAAATTTGAGAAATATCATATTTCACAAACATTCTAACATTCTGCAGAATGTTAGAATGTTATTTCTGAATCACCTTTACTAGATCCGATAAAAGTTCCTTAAAATACATATCGAGATCATCGATTTTCAGAATCTCCTCCCACACATACCACTTGTACTGATCGTTCTCACTCTCGTCTAAGACAATCTCGCCCTCCACTTCGCCAATATAGGTCAACCGAACCACATGCTTGCCCGGCCTCAAAATATCTTGGGCACCAACCAACGTAGGAGCACCCACAAGGTTTAAGCCGGTTTCCTCCTTAATCTCTCTTTTCAAGTTTTCAATCAACTCGCTCCCCGGATCAATCCGTCCACCAACAATGTCCCAACGTCCTTGAATACCCGGATACTTCTCGAGTGATCGCCGTAGAAGCAGATACTGGCCCTCTTTGTTTTTAAGCAGAGCCTTCACCCCTACCTGCAAAGTTATTTGATTTTCCATAGTACAAAAATAGTACCCGAAAAATCAGAAAAGGGCACGAGCTTGAGAATGGCTCTACTTCTTGCTATAAAGACCGTAGCAAAGACCAACTCATGGAGGTTATCGATGGACTTCGAAGCAAGACTTCTCATTCTCTTTCCCGAGATGCGACCGCAACGATATCCAGACCCACCAGCTGAAGGTGGTGACAGAGAACCTAAAGCCGAAGAACTGGTAAGGATCTGGCAAGCTTACGAGGTCATCGACCTTGGACACGTGACTCATTTGGAAAAACTGACTGCCTCCCGCTTCAGTCACCTTTGTTTCAATGGTCGGAGTCGAGCTGGCATCTGCGTCATGGACGCTATCCTGTCTCGACTATTTGTCATTCTCGACGATAAGACCTTCACTCAGGCCGACTTTGCGCCAACCTTTCTGATGGCCAAAAGTAGACATGAGCGGATGGAGGAGTTGGAGCAAGCGGATCCGAACCGCGAGTATGTTGATGTCAGCAATCCTTTCTCCTACGAAGATCGGAACCGAGCAGATTCGTGGAAGATAGCTCGTCACAACGACACTATCGTGCTTGCCGAACCAGCATTCAAAAGATTGATCGCCCCCGATAGCTATCACCCGATCATGGATCCTCCCTTCTTGTGGAGATCCTGCCTCGACGTATCCCGATGGCTCGAAGAAGCGGAGACCTTGGGGACAGCCTCGTGGCAGGAGGTGAAAAAGGATCATGTGTCGCTGGCGCTCTTCCGTGCCTGGACAGCTTACCTTCGGGAGCTCGCGCCAATCGAAGCGCGCATCCTTTTCGTTTTCAACTAAGTCCCCTTAATCCGGGACTTTTTATTTTTCGAGCCACCTTCGGAATCGCGCGAGATTCCACTTCCGACCTAAAAAATCTTTGAGCAGATCTTCAGCGTCTTCTGATCCGCCGCGAGCCAGAATCAGTTCGCGATAGCGGCGAGCAACCTCGCGATTATACATTCCCTTCTTTTCGAACGGTCCCAGAATATCCTCGGCAATGGCTCGTGACCAGAGATAGGTATAGTAGATCGCCGAATAACCATTTAAATGGCCGAAGCTGGCATATGAGTGTGTTCCGGGAACGTAGGCAAAAGCACTGTATTTCTTTTGCAATTCCTTCACTACTTTCAAAAGATCGTTATTCGTTTTTATGGTGCGGCGATGATACTCCAAAGAAAGCGTAGTTAAAAAAAGTTGTCGCCGTTGCCAGATTCCTTTTCCGAAGTTGTCTGACTTTTTTAATTTCTCGACGAGTTCTTCAGGAATTACTTCGCCCGTTTCCGTGTGTCGCGCGAAGGTTTTCAAGGTTTCATAATCAAACGCCCAGGACTCGAGCATCTGCGATGGCGCCTCGACAAAATCCCACTCCGTCGCAAATCCACTAAACCGAATCCACTTTTGTTTGCCGGCCAGAATAAAATGCATCAGGTGGCCGAACTCATGGAGAAACGTGACCACCTCGCTATGATCTAAAAGTCCTCGTGAAAAATTACAGATCAAAGCCGCTTCCGGTAGCTGCGTATTCGTAATCCCCTGCTGTATCTCAAAGCAGGCGGCGTGATTGTACTTGTTCTCGCGGGGATGAAGATCAAGATAGAACCGACCGATCAGTTTTTTATTCTGATAGACATCATACACCTCGACATCCTTATGCCACGTTTTTACATTTTGCGGCTGGAACGAGAGACCGAACAAACGTTCTGCTGCTTTTAAAATCCCCTGCTTCGTCGGCTGAAACGTAAAATACTTCCTCACCTCTTGCGTATCTAACCCGACCACCGCTTTCATTGCCAGGTTGTCATAGTAACTTCCTTCCCAGGCCATAATTGATTTCGCCCCTGGCTGATCTTTCTGTTTTATCGTGAGAAGTAAAGCGAAGTCTTTTTTAGCCCGTTCTTTCGTCACCCGATCAATCTCGCGAAGAAAAGTATCCACTCGCTGGGGCGACCGCGCCATCTTGTCCACCGTCACGTACGCCGCCCAGTCCTTATAACCGAGAAGGTTAGCGATTTTTTTCCGAACAGCGAGAAGTTTTAGGAAGACAGCGTCATTTTTTGGCCAGGCACGATTTGAATTTTCCATCAGCAATGCTCGCCGTGCATTTTCACTTTTAGCGTACTGCATGAATGGCACCGAGTCCGGATACTGCGTGGAGATTGTGACCAGACCTTGCTTGTCAGGATGATGACTCTGCCTAAAGTCCTCCGGCAATCCTTCGAGCTCTTCCGGTCGAATTTTAATAAAACGGGTACCGTCTTTAATGTTGCGGTCGAACGTTTGGCCAAGCGCCACCATCTGCTTTGTAAGTGCGGCGATCTTCTTCCGAACCGCTGGCGGTTTATCAACACCGCTCAATCGAAAGTCGAACAGCTCCTTCTTCAAAAACCGCTTGGCATCAGCATCAAGATTTTTTGGAGAAACCGAGGAAAGCGCCTCGAAAACGTCTCTTTGTAAATAAAGATTGGTCAAGAATTGAGATACCCGCTCGATGGATTTCTCCGCGATCTCTCGCACTTTCGGATCAGGATGTACTTGGGCGAAAAGCGAGGCCTTATTCCGTATCTCAAAAAGGACCTGATGAACGGTGTTTAGAGGTTGGAGCGTATTTTCTGAAGTTCGTTGCTTTTTCGGAGCAAGAAGAACAGCGACTGCTGACTTGGCCTTCTTCAACACCAAGTCAGCCTCCTTCGCTAAAGACTTTGCCGATACCGAACCGTGTTTCAAAAATGCCTGTTTCGTCATCTCTCTATTTTAATCCTCGAGCGAGATAATGAGAAATCCTTTTTCTTTTATCTCTTTCTCTTGGCCAAAATCGTTTAACCCAAAGGTGTGGATATTGATTACCTTTTTCCCTATCTCTCGTCCAGTATATTCTTTCGTTCTTGGATCCCATTCCTGAAGCAGAAGTGTGTCCCCTTCTTTGAGTTTAAAATCGTTTAGCCGAAGATCGAATTTCTTTTTCCCAGATAAAACCTCCTCGAAATACTCCGGCCACGTTTTTTTCTTAATAGTTACCATAACTATGCCTCATCTAGAATAATTTTCTCTTTGAATGCGCCGCGCTCACCCCGTTTTCTTTGCTGAACCTTAACCACGGCTTCGATCGTCCAATGCTTCACCTCGAGAATTGCGGTAATCACCTCAAAAACATCAGCCATCTCCTCGAGAGACTCTACTTCCTGCCACTCTTTCACTTCTTCGTTCAATTTTTCCTTGAGTTTCTCCCAATACTCTGCCTCGCTCGCCACATGACTGACGGGCGTTCCTCCCTTTTCTCTAATAATTTCCGGAATCTTATCCCGAACGAGCTTGTTATATTTCATGATTCAACTCTTTGTCTGTAATTATTTTCCATGGCAGTGCTTATACTTCTTTGGACTTCCATCGGTATTTGTCGCTCCGCATGGACACGGATCATTCCGACCCACTTTCTCGCCAGTAGGCGAACTGACAACTGAAGACTGATGACTTGTAACGGGTACGTTTTGGTTATTAGTTATAAGTTGTTGGTCGTTAGTTGCTTCTGCCAGCCGGAAGATGTTTTCAAACACCCAGGCGTTGAACATATCCCAAAACTCGGTAAATAATCGATGACTTTCTCGCCGATATTCAACCAACGGATCATGCTGACCATACGCCCGCAAGCCAATTGATTCACTCAAGGCCTCATTATTTTCCAAATGGTTCAGCCAGAGCATGTCTAAAATCCCCAAAAGACGGTTGATCGTCTGCGGCTGGCCGGCGATCTCCTCGGACTGCCTCGCGATTTCTTCTCTTACATTTTCAATCTCTCCTAACTCGCCCCAAGAAAAATCGTTCGGGACAATCTTCGCAGTAAGAATAGTTTTCTTTATCTCCTCCCAGGTTTCGATGGGGTTTTCTGAAATCTCAACTTGCTGATTTATTTTTTCGAGATGACCAAGAATTGCCTCACGAACTTTTTCGGCCAAAACTTTTTTCTCGAAGCTCGTTAGAATTTCATTGCGGCGCTTATAAACCGCGATGCGCTGTTTATTCAGAACATCATCGTACTCAAGCAAATGTTTTCGCATATCGAAGTTCGCTCCTTCCACTTTGGCTTGGGCTTCGCCGACAACGCGCGAAATAACCGGCATATCAATTGGCAAATCATCCGGCAGACGGAACCGCTCCATTAAACTTTTTACCCGCTCGCCGCCGAAGATGCGCATCAGGTCATCGTCTAAAGATAGGAAGAACTGTGAGGCGCCGGGGTCGCCCTGACGGCCGGATCGTCCGCGAAGCTGGTTATCAATACGCCGTGCTTCATGCCGCTCGGTGCCGATCACAAATAAACCGCCTAAATCCTTCACCTTTTTTGCTAACTCGGGATCCGGCGGATTGCCGCCTAAAATGACGTCCACCCCGCGACCAGCCATATTAGTCGCAACGGTAACCGCCTTAAACTTGCCAGCTTGCGCAATAATCGAACCCTCGCGCTCATTATTTTTAGCATTTAAAAGTTCATGGGGAATTCCCGCCCGTGTCAGTTGTCGCGAAAGCATCTCGTTTTTCTCGATCGAAGTCGTGCCCAACAAAACCGGCTGGCCTTTTTGATACAACTCTTCCACTTTTTGGACAATCGCTCCCCACTTTACCTCCGAATTTTTATAGATCGCATCCGACATATCCTCGCGTGCCGTCGGCCGGTTGGTCGGAATACTCGTCACTTCGAGATTGTAGACCTTATGAAACTCTTCGGCCGAAGTCTGGGCCGTACCGGTCATACCGGCAATCTTCTTGTATAAACGGAAGTAGTTCTGAATCGAAATCTTGGCGTAGGTTCGCGACTCTTCCTTTATATGTACGCCTTCTTTAGCCTCGATCGCCTGATGCAGTCCGCCATTATATCGCCGCCCGTGGAGCAAACGGCCGGTGAATTCATCAACGATCACGATCTCGCCATTTTTATTAACGTAATCTTTGTCGAGACGGAAAAGGGCGTGGGCCTTCAAGCTTTCCTCTAAATAATGCACGAGGCGAAGGTTCTCCGGGGTGTAGATATTTTGGATATTGAGCGCTTTTTCTACCTTCTCAATACCGCTATCTAAAATCCGCACCACTTTCAGTTTCTCATCCACGGTATAATCTTCGTCTCTCGTGAGACGACTGACCACGCGGGCAAAAGTTTTATAGTACTCACTCGACTGCGCGTCCGGCGCGGCAATAATCAAGGGCGTTCGAGCTTCGTCTATTAATATACTGTCCACCTCGTCGATGACGGCATAGTGGTGCGGTCGCTGAACCTGATCGGCCACGTTCTGGATCAGATTGTCTCATAAGTAAACAAAGCCAAACTCATGAATAGTGCCTTAAGTA
>ERZ1292623.1488-Hain-H51-01um-R1-1488-length-22519-cov-4_pt1 | contig 22519 bp, 25 predicted proteins | sample MGYA00564398_ERZ1292623 | MGnify/ENA primary metagenome ERZ1292623 (study PRJEB36523, sample SAMEA6512633) | groundwater metagenome | collected 2019-01-07 | study: AquaDiva: Metagenomics assemblies of 32 groundwater samples | reverse complement strand
AAACTATTCGGGTAGATACGGGGAAAACCAAATGCTATTTCAAGAATTATCTAAGAGATTCAAAAAACCATCTTCAATCGAAAACTTACATTGTGAGAAGGTCTAAATTATTATTTAGTTCGTGATATAATCTAACTCCATGGACGAATTTAACAAAGCTCTTGAAAAAGAATTGGAGGCCGGAGTCAATATTTCTATTATTAACGTGATAGATCATTTGATAAAGTACGCTAGCATCATGCACGCTTCAGATATTCACATTGACCCTCAAGAAAAATCGGTTCGAGTCAGACTCCGCATTGATGGAGTACTAGAAGATGCTCACCCTCTGCCTAAAAATATACACGATGAGATAATTTCGCGCATAAAAGTTTTATCCGGGTTACGTACAGATGAACACAACACCGCCCAAGACGGACGTTTTAGAAGTATCATCTCCGATTTAGGTTCTGTAGACGTACGCGTTTCCATTGCCCCCACTTATCATGGAGAAAATGCCGTACTAAGATTGCTCTCTGATAACGCCGAAAATTTTACTCTGGAGACACTCGGCTTTACAAAAGAAGATCGACAAAAGATATTATATGCGATAAAAAAACCAAACGGAATGATACTGGTCACTGGCCCTACCGGGTCCGGCAAAACAACTACACTCTATACCCTCATCAAGATGTTGAATTCCAAAGAGATATCTATTATTACCATAGAAGACCCGATCGAATACGCTGTGGGCGACGTGGAACAAATACAGGTAAATCCGAGAACTGGGCTCACTTTCGCCAATGGACTTCGTTCTATTTTGCGTCAGGATCCGAACGTTATCATGGTTGGAGAAATTCGCGACATGGAGACCGCCGGCATCGCGGTAAACACAGCCCTGACTGGACACTTGCTTCTATCGACGCTTCACACGAATGACGTTTCAACCACTCTTCCCAGGCTTCTCGACATGAAAATCGAGCCATTTCTTGTGGCTTCCACAGTATCCATCGCCATTGGGCAACGTTTAGTACGTAAAATATGCGACAAGTGCAAAGAGGCAAAAGTTGTGACCGATGAACAGTACAAGCGACTAGTCGAAACCATCTCAAACAAAACTTTATTGCAAAATAAAAGTTATTTTTACGGCAAGGGATGTGAATCTTGCAATAATACCGGATACAAAGGCAGGATAGTCATCGCGGAGGTGCTTGTGGCTGATGAAGAAATCCGTACGGCAATTTTACGCAAGGCATCAGCCTCTGAAATAAAACAAATTGCAATTAAAAATGGAATGACTACTATGCTTATAGATGGTTTCAAGAAAGCGGTTTTAGGACTTACCACCGTAGAGGAAGTCCTGCGCGTGACTCATGAATAAAAAAATCTCTGATTTTAAAATGAGTTTAAAAAACAGGAAGAAGTTATACCTGCCGAAAATAAATATTTCCTTCCATAAAATAGGAAATTGGGTTGCGCGAAAACTAAATAATTCCAAAACAGTGAAAATGGGATTCTTTTCTTATGCGAAATTCTCGATAAAAAATCAAACGTTTTTTGCTAAACGTCTTTCTTTCTTGATTAAAGCCGGAGTACCAATGCTGGAGAGCATCCACGTCATAAAAGAACAGACGAAGTCAAAAAGAGAAGCTAAAGTATTTGAAAAAATTATTGCGGATGTCTCAAACGGACAAACACTGTCCGGATCGCTTTCTCGTTTCAAACAAGTTTTTGGAAACTTCGCCATCAACATAATCAAGGCAGGAGAAGGGAGCGGCACGCTCATGGACAACCTAAACTACCTGGCAGACGAATTGAAAAAGAAAGAACTGCTCCGCAAGAAAATAAGGAGCGCAATGCTATACCCCATCATTGTGACCCTAGCTACTTTCGGTATCATTGGTTTTTTAACTGCTTACATTTTTCCTAAAATTATTCCCCTATTCCAAAGTCTAAATGCAAAACTCCCGCTCTCTACCAGAGCAATTATTTACCTCACTGATCTCATAAGAAACGATGGGCTGTGGATTTTGTTAGGATTAATAATCGTCATTGTGGGAATAGTTGTAATGATTAAAAATGTACCGAAGGTGAGATCTGCCTATGATGGATTGATTCTGAGAATTCCTATTTTTGGTTCTATGATTTTAAATTATAATCTTACCAATACCACAAGGACATTGGGACTACTCCTAAAGAGTGGAATCTCTCTTACTGAAGCGCTCGTGATAACCACAGACACCACAGAGAATGTCAGATATAAAGAAGCCTTTTCTAATATAAAGGCAGGCGTAATGAAAGGTAAAACTTTGTCGGAATTGATAAATAAATATCGCGCCGTGTTTCCTTTAATGTTGGTACACATGATATCTATCGGAGAAAAAAGCGGAAATCTGTCCAACACGCTGATGTATCTGTCTGAATATTATGAAAATGAATTCGACGAACAAACCAAAAATCTTTCCAGCACCATCGAGCCGGTGCTCATGATAATAATGGGTATTATGGTCGGCTTTGTAGCTATATCGGTCATCACACCTATTTATGAAATCACAAATAGCATTCATAAATAAAAAAGAGGGTCTGGCCAAAGGGTTCACCTTAGTGGAAATCATAGTAGTAGTAGCGCTCATTACGATAATATTTGCCTTTGGCGCTTTTGCCAATGTAAATTTATTCACCAGGCAAATTTCCTTGTCGGAAGAAAGCGCACTGGTAGGGGTCTTGCAAAAAGTGCGAAGTCGAGCTATGAATAATATAGATGCGAGCAGGCACGGAGTTCATATTGAAGACGGTTCGGATTATTATATTATCTATAGAGAGTTCCCTTACAATGCTATCAATATAACTAATGAAAAATTCTGGAGAGAAAAGAAGGTTGTTATTACAAGTTCTGGCAATATTTCAAGTGATGTTGTGTTTGAACAATTATCAGGCAATACGGTAAATGACGGAATGATCACTCTTTTAGACACAGGAGGACAGACAAAAGTCATTACAATTGCGCCAAATGGGCTCATAGACTGGTAAAATAAGATGAATATACAAAATAAAAAAATAGATAATAGAAGAGGCTTTTCGACGATTGAATTGCTTATCGCTTTCGCAATATTACTCGTAAACATCACCGGCATTCTCCTGCTCTCAAGCGGCGTACAAGGGCAAGGACAAGGCACCGCCGCGCTTTTGTATCAAGGACAATCTGTTTCTGTAAATTCCGAGACAAATCAGGAAGCTATACATATGGCACAAGGTTTGCTTGAAAAAGCTCGTGCTGATTCTCGAGAAGATTTCAATTTAGTAAATCCCTATACTGGCAGCAACCCAAGCGGACCATTGACCTACACTGAAACTCTTAATGTAACACAGCCTGATTTTTTTACGAAAGAAGTAGTTTCAACTGTCACATGGGAAATAGCCGGTAAAAATTTTTCAAGCATTCTCACTACTCTACTAACAAATCCGGAAGCCATAAATGGTGGAGACACCTGTGGTTCGGTACTTGAGGGTGATTGGACAAATCTTCAAAAAACCGAATATGAATTCGGGGACGATATATTAAATGACACATCTAGTGGCTTCCCTATCACTGCCATACAGACTTTCGATAAAAAAATGTACATCACTGTCAACAATGTAAACGGGAATAACGACGAAACTTTTTTTATTTTAAATATTACAGATTCCGTACTGACAAATGGAGATGTCTTGGGTAAATTAGATAATAGCCCAGGCGCCATCAGTGAAGGCCTTAGTTCTGTCGCTGTCGACGGAACAAGCTACGCTTATGTCGCGAATGCTTATGATAGCTCTCCTAAGACATGTATAGAAAACCATAATTGCGCGCAACTCCAGATAATAGACATAGGTAACCCATCCAACCCTTCCGTAATAAGAAATTTCAAGGTAGATAGCTCTACCTCCGGCAACAAACTAGCCAACGGAACAAGTGTTTTTTATAGAAATAAAATTGTTTACTTAGGCTTGGCTAATGCCACGAGCGGACCAGAGCTTTATATCCTGGACGTCGGTGGAGGAGGAATGGGGGGAACACCCTCGAGTCCAATCGTTTTATCGAGCATCGAAATAGGAAACGGGATAAATGCTATATCCGTAAAAGATAATTATTTATATATGGCTTCCCCGCACAGCCAGGAGTTGAAAATATTTAATGTCTCCGACTTATCAAGTCCAGCTTCAGCCGGGAACTTCAATTCTTTGTCTGGTTCAGGCAACGGCAAAAGCATGTATTTAGTTGGGAGCAAGCTATATCTTGGAAAAACCGTACCCAATACCGGAAATGATTTTCATATTTTAAATAAAACAAACTCTGATATTGCTCTACCTGAATTAGGAGGGAAAAATTTCACAAGCAGTATAAACGGAATAATAGTAAGAAATTATTTAGCTTTCTTTATCACTTCCAATGGCCAGTTCCAAACGTGGAAGATAGACGACCCGACAAACATCACGGAATATGCCAGTCCCCTCACCCTCCCGCCAGGTAGCGGGGGGGGTCTTCAAGGCACGGCCACGGATTGCGAGGGAAATTATATTTTTGTAGGTTCTGAAAGCAGCAACGACAAGGGATATATTTCAGTTATAACCGGAGGTCCATAAATAACATGAAAAATAGAGGTTTTACTTTGATCGAAGTCATAATCTATATCGCACTTTTTTCTTTAATGATCGGAAGTCTAGTTGTGACCGCCTTCCATCTTTTGCAAAACAGCGGCAAGACAAACGCACGGACAGTAGCGCAGGAAGAAATGAATTTTGTTTTGAAAAAAATAGATTGGGTTTTTACCGGAGTTGAAAGCGTAGAAAATCCTACTTCCGGCAGTGGAAACACTTTGGAAATAACTAAGGCTGGTAACACTTTATCCATCAGATTAAATACCACCGATAACAAAATAGAGCTTTGCGTAGACGACCCCTGTACAGACGACGCTGACTTTTTTCCCATTACTACCGTCAATGTTCATATTGACGACTTGAATTTTACATACCTTCCTGCTGTCGGTTCATCCCCAGAAGGCATCATGACGACCGTTACCATAGATGGCCAAACAGCAACTTCGAGCAAATATCTAAGAATATAAAATGAAAAGAAAAACAAGCAAGGAAAAAGGATTTATAGCTTTGTTTTCGGTGGTTATCATATCATTCGTTTTATTGCTAGCCGTAATAAGTCTAACCTTCACGGGATTTTTCAGTCGTTTTAACATCTTGGATTCCGAATCAAAAGAAAGAAGTGATGAGCTTGCAAGCGCATGTATAGAGATAGCGCGATTAAAAATAGCGCTAAATAATTCTTATACAGGATTTGATAATAATGTTTCAGTCGGTACTGGAATTTGCGGATACAAAGTTGAAAGTGGAGGAATAATAAGAGCTCATGCTTGCGTAAACAAAGCAGCGACTTTTTATACAGTCACGGTAGACGCCGCAATACCAAATATTCCTATCTTGTCCTTCGAAGAAAATGCAGAGTTATCAACCTGTCCTATCGTTGCCTTTTTCTAAAACTCGTGATATAAATATGGAATTAAAGAAGTCGAAAAAGTTCCGCCAAGGAGGAAAAAATTATAAATTCAACAATAAATATTATGAAGAATTTTAATAGGAAAAATAAGGGCTTAGTCCTGAGGAATTCGAAGGGTTTTACTTTAATTGAGATATTGGTCGTTATCGCTATTATCGCTATATTGGCAGCTATAGTACTCGTTGCTATCAATCCGGGAAAGAGATTTCTGGATGCTCGAGAATCACAAAGACGAGCCAACGTAGAAGCTGTATTAAGCGCTGTACAGCAAAATATGGTAGATAATAAGGGAATCTTTACATGTACAAGTGGTACAGCTGGTTCTTTACTTGATAATACCGTGCGCAATATAGAATATGTTGTACCTGCAACCGCTTTAAAAACCAATCTTGCACCATGTTTGAGTTCATATCTTGCAGTCTTACCAGTTGATCCGCAAACCCCTGGTTCATGGATCAGCCCCACAAACTACAACACAGCTTACACAATTACACAAAACGCCACTACTTTCCAAGTAACAGTGTCTTCGAAATCAGAAGTAGACCAAGATGCTGATGGTGATGTAGATTCTAACGACAAAATTTCTTTGACTCGCTAAATATAATTTGTAATTCTGTAAAAAATCCGTCTCTTTGACGGATTTTTTTGTTTACTCGAAATACTCTGGAGTACTTATAGACATCCAATCTAATAGTTGACGCATCACGGATGCTGCACCCACATTCCCTGTCGAAGGACCAGCTTCCATCATTATGGTGAATGCATATGTGGGGTTATCGTATGGAAAAAAGCCCACAATCCAAGAATTAATTTTGTTTTTGCTCACACCTAGTTGCGCTGTTCCTGTCTTAGCAGCGACTTTTACGTATGACACATTAAGCGGCAAAGAGGTGCCGAAGAGGACGCTCTGCCTCATTCCCTCTCGCACAACATCAAAATACTCTTTTTTCAAATTTATTAACTTGGAGGCAAGGCCTCCACTTGGAGGCAAGGCCTCTAAGTTTGTGTTTTCCAATAAATAATGCGGAGTGACGAGCGTCCCATAATTCGCCAAGGCAGATATAGCGCGAGTCATTTCCATAGGAGTCACTTGAAATCCATATTGACCAATAGCGGTGTTATAGGTATCACCTACTCGCCATTCTTCGCCCTTAAAGTTTTTTGCTTTCCATGAGGGGCTAGGCATGACACCACTTTTCTCGTCCGGTAGGTCAACTCCAGTTTTTTCCCCAATACCGAAAAGCTTCGCGTATTTTTCGATGTTCGCTATACCCAAACCCCTCTGATCTTCGAAACCTCCGCCTATTTCGTAAAAATAAACGTCACTAGAAACAGCTATGGCATCTCGCATATCCACCCATCCATGAGCTTTCCAATCTTTAAAAATAGTCGGCTTGTCGGGGAAATATGGGTTAGGAATCGATATAGAACCCGTCGATAATATTTTTTTATATGGGTCAATTATATTTTCTACCAATGCTCCAATAGCAAGGAAAGGTTTTACAATGGAACCTGGAGTATAGAGTCCTGAAATAGTTCTATCCAAGAAAATCATTCTCTTGTCGGTAAGATAGCTCTCGATGCTTTGCGCATCCTCTCCGAGAGATAAAATCTCAGAGTCATATTCCGGAAAACTGGCAGAGGCTAAGATCTCGCCATTCAAAACGTTCATCAATACGCCAGCACCACCAGAAAAAGAGTTATTCCCTGATAATTTTTCAATTAAAGTAAATAGTTCTTTTTGAATGCGCGAATCTATCGTCGTTGTCAAATCCCCTCCGCGGATAGGAGCATTTACAATGTTTTCCGAGTGAATTACCCTGCGAGCGTCTATCTCCACTATTTTTTCTCCATTTTCTCCTTTTAGTATTGTATTATATTCTTTCTCCAGTCCATCCCTCCCCACGAATTCTGTCTGCCAATAATTTCCCTTACTGTCCTGCATTGGATAACTCACATACCCTATGGTATGTGAAAACCCAGGAGACAGATACGCGCGAATGACACCAGAAGAATCTTCTTCTTCTTTTTTGTTCCAAGCGAGTTCTACTTTATTTCTGTCGTAGATAATACCCCTATCGCTAAAGAGTATTTGTTTTTCTAAAACATTATTCTGGCTTCTGTTTAAATACGCTTCCCCTTTTTGTATTTGAAGGTAGCTCAACCTAGCAGAGAATGCAATCAAGAATAGCAAAAAAAAAGCGCCTACAAGAAAGATAGTTTTTTTAGAAATCGGCTTTTCTATTCTACCCTCAAATTGTTGAAGGTCGAAATTCTGCAAATTCTTTGAATCAAGAAATATCTCGTCGGGCTCCACGAGAAAATTTGAATCTCTGATTTTCTTTCTTTGTAGTATATTTCTGATCATTTTATTCTGAAACTCTAATTTTCTTTTTAACTAATTCTATTACCACAAAGACCGCCAGGCAAACAATGAAAGAAACGAAGAAAATGCCGAAGTATCTTGATACTCCTACTCCATATAGTAAATCCGAAAGGAAAAATATGGCTACACCTTCCCAAAAAAAAGAGAAATAAATCATCGCTACCAGAGCCATCAAAGCGGATAGCCAAAGAGGCATGTAGAGTATCGAAAATAATAGAGCTATGGACGCCAAAATTCGAAGTAACATAGCTCTATTTTACACGCTTAGACTAAAAATACAAACCTGTCTAATAAAGTATTTTATTGAAAATAAATCTTAGAATAGAAAAGATGATAACAATTAAAATACCGTAGAAGATTATTCTATCACCAGTAATTACTGAAAAAAGAGAGAGTAGAAACAATTCTATCTGCTTGAACGGTTTTAGAAGAGGACTCCCTGCCTTGTCTTCTTTTGGTTCGGTTTTACCTTCTTCTAAAACTTTTATTTCGTTCCTGACTTCTTCCCTTTTGATGTCTGTGGCAATTCTTGTATCTTCCCGAACCTTTTCTAAACTATTAGTGGCTGAAATTATCGGTTTGCTTACAAACTCAGGTGTCTTTTCTAAAATCGTATCTTTTATACTAGAAATGGATGTAGGGCCAGCATTTTCAGTTTTATCTTCAACCACTACTTCTGTTCCAGAAACTATCCTCTTAGATACAGTCTGCGAATTTTTATCTGTTTCGTCCTCCGCTAAATCAGCTTTTTCGTAAACTCCTTTTGATACAAAAAATCTAGCATTATCGATTCTCCCAAATATCGCGTGGCTTCCAGCTGTCACCGTCCAGTCTATAGAAACATCCAGGGCATCCCTGGGAGGGACAACGAAATCTTTTTTGCCCAACAGAACCGTTTTATCAAAAAAAATAACAGTCCCGGACAACTCCCTACTATTAGGGTTAAAAATAAAAGTATAAATTTTCACCTTCTCCCCTTCTTCCAAGGGCTCTTTTGAATACCAGATATTCCCAGACACAAAGCCGGTGTTATTGCTCTGCGCCAATACATTACCGACTGGCAACATGAAAATTAACGTAAACAAAAAGATAGTGACCTTTTTTAGTGACATAGTCCGATTATACCACAAGTTAACTGATGTTGTGTTGGATTCTTGAACGTAGGTTTAATGTTGAACACCGAGTGTTTAACACTTAATAGGTATTGCCTAGTCATATAATATGTCAAACATCGGGTGTTTGACAAATTGGGTTAGATAATTTTGTTTCGTTACTCTATAGTCCTTCATCATCATCAAAGTCATCAAAACTACCTTGATGATTAGATACCTTTTTATGGATAATAGTATTTTTCTCATTAAAATTAAAAAATCCTATAGCGTTGTGAATAAGTATTATTTCTTCCTCCAATTCCTCAATTTCCGTGTTAAAACCAAAAATATCATTCTTCTTTAACACACTAAATTTTTTAAAAATAAACTGAAAATCTTTTTCTGCCTTTGCCCTTGTTTTATATTTTTTAATTTCCTCTTCATTAATTTCTGCTAGTGCATGCTCCACTTCTTCAACAGATATTTCCTTGTCATTTAACAACAAACTATACAAAGACGGAGAAACAGAAGTAATAGAACTTAAATTCTCAAGCGAATGGTCGATTTCAAAAGTTTCAATCATTTTCTGTAGTTCTATAATCTTTAAACCAAACTCTCTTTTTTTTTCTTCATAAGCCAACTGATTAGGAGACAATGTAAGATTCCTCGTCAACCATTCAGCTTCTTGTACGCTTTTTGGAACTAGGCTTTTATTTAAAGAGCCTTCTTGATTTCCCATAACGTAATTATAGTAAATTTATAAAATAAGTCAAAGGGAATTTATATATATTTATGTATGTCGTGAATTTGCGCATATGCATAAATTCACAACAAGAAATTTATTGGAGGAGGTCGGACCTCCTCTAGTTAGGTTTAGTATACTTCTTGCTGATAACAACACTCGCAATATATTATCTCCGGTCTCTCAGGCGCGTAAGAAGTCTCAAATTCATTTTGGCAACCTTCTTTCGTGCACTTGCGATGCCAAAGTTGTGGCGGATTTTTGAGCATAAAACGTTTTTTATACCTTTCATCTTGATGGATCCGCGGAATTGGTATGTTCATTCGACGATAAAATTGAAGTTCGGATGGATTGATTTTAAATGGTTTCTTGGTGATGGCGCACTCGATGGTTTCATTCAAAATGCTATCGGAAACATCTTTTATATCGTCGGGGATTTCTTCCGCTTTTTTTGTTGTTACGTATTTATTTTCCATTTTGTCTTTCCAGTTGTAACCCATTTGAAGTGCCTCTTCTTTAGTGAGAGGAAAAAGATCGTTGATCAGAGTTTCGTTGTAACCAAAAGGAGAGAGTTCAAACGGAAAAAATTCACCATATTTATATACTCTCCCTTTCTTATCTATATACGGCAGGTCACTCATCTGTTTTTTTATTTGATTGATTAGGCCTACATACTCGTCCTTCCCGTATTGCTTATTTAAGATACAGTATTTTTTAGATTTAATACCGGTACAACCAAAAAAATTACTGGATGACTGGCATAAATCCGAATACTCTATGTCGTTTGATGTTTGGCACCCATTCATAATAAATTTTATATTAGAACTTTGAGGTGATCCACCGGATGCGTGCTCATAGGCTGATTCAGCTTCCATAAAACAGACATCCATAGAATTTTTTGCTTGTTTACACCTATAAGCAAATTTTGTATTTTCCGAGTCATAGACATAAAATGCAAAATTAACATTTTTGCAATTTCTAATATCGTCGCCGATTGAATTCACACTGTTTAGAATCCTGGAGTATTTTCTCGGAAATTTTTGAGTTAAATCCCAAAATCTTTTGTATGTCTCTTGTACGAAACTATGGCTACCCATGTTTAGGTTTTTCGTTTTCTCCAAGTATTCTTCACGACTATATCGTTCGTTCCAAATGCAATACTGCTTGTTTCTTAAATTCACACACCCAAAACAGTTACTGCAGTTTATACAGTCGAAAACAAAATTACAATTCATACAATTGGAAGACCAATAAGTATATTTAGAGTCATAATTTTTAACACTACTTAAATTCTCATACAGTAAATTACCCTCTGTGACACTATAGGAATCCATAATTTCTTTTGAATCATCTATCATGTTTGAATACCAAACGTTCTCGGAAAGAACCACAGAATAAGATAAATACACATTTTTCGCGTCTTTTATCAAATGGGTGTACTCCACGTTTAAACAGTTTCCTATTTGGAAAAGAGATGGTCTTGGTACTCTGGAAAATAGCTCCTTCCACTGTTCAAAAAAAGACTTTGAAAAATCATAATTTTTTCCATATTCCAACCCTTCCCAAGCGTCGCTTCGCCAACATTCTGGACAGTAAACCGGGAAAGAAACACCTGAGTCGTAAGAAGATATTATACTTTTCTTACATAGGTCACAAGCGCGTTTGTATAAAAAACGCTCGTTTCTGAAACATAAACGCCTTACAAACCTGCACTCCGGGCAGAAAGTAGGCGGAGGCACTTTTATTTTTTCGTAAAATTTAAAATCTTCAGATTCTATTGTAAATTCTTTTTTGCAATTCTGGCATTGCTTAATTTCAGCATCCATATATTATAAATTATATGCTTTTCGTAAACCAAATCAAGAATTTTACGTGTTGCTAATCTGCGCATATGCGTGATTTAACAACAAAAAATTTGGAATTTGGACAAAGTTTAACCTTGTTTTTGAACAGTCTGCCTGACGATTTTACCATCTTCGAGATACACGATACGGTTGCAATATCTGGAATATTCCTCCTCATGAGTCACCATCACAATAGTCTGCCCTTTACTGTTTAAATCTTTGAAAAGCTCTATTACGGACTGCCCAGAAATACTATCTAAGTTCGCTGTCGGTTCGTCAGCGAATAAAATTGTCGGATTATGCGCCACTGCCCGCGCAATAGAAACTCTCTGTTGTTCTCCGCCCGAAAGCTGGCCCGGCTTATTGTCAATTCTGTGAGAAAGACCGACTCTAGAAAGCACATCCATGGTAATATTTTTAGCTTCTGAAAAAGATTTACCCTGCATTAAAAGAGAGATCATCACGTTTTCTCCCGCGGAGAGTTCTGGAATAAGCGCATAGTCTTGAAAAACGTATCCTAGTGTGGAGAGTCTTAAATTTGTTCTTTCCTCTGTTGTTAATTTCTCAGCACTAATGCCATTTAAAATAATTTCTCCCGAAGTCGGATGATCCAGTAATCCTATTTGATACATGAGAGTAGATTTACCAGCGCCAGACTTACCCATGATACCCAGGAATTCTCCCCCTTTAACTTCTAAATCAATACCGCGTAGAACGGTGGTTTCTAGGTCTTTAGTCTTGTATGATTTGTGTAAATTTTTTATGCTAATCATTTTCGTTTTTTATTTCATTCTAATATTCTATAGAATATTAGAATGACTTTTATCTTCCTAAAATACTATCTAACGTATTTTTCTTTACTATCCTCCTAGCCGGGATATAGCCTGCGATGATGGTGACTAAAAGAAGTAAGAAGAATTTAAACATCGTACCACCCGGAGGTGCGACTAATATGCCGTCAGAGAAAGGAAAATCTAGCGGATGCGCCAAGAAAAAAGGAACGAGTAAACCATACACAATTAAAAGTCCCAATAACCCCCCTAGAGTTGCATAAAAGATCGATTGAATAACGTAGGAAATTTCTATGGCCTTTTCTTTTATTCCTATACCTTTCATAATTCCTATATATTTTCTTCTAGTAACAGCATTGATGAAAATCACGATAAAAATAGTGATAGAAGCCACGACTATGCCTATTAATCCGATAACGTTCCCCAAAAGCCCAAAAGCTAAACTAATCTGATTTAAAAAGTCCGGGATAGCTTCTATGTTTGTTTGAATTTTCCCATTTTCTGAAAAACCAACTTGCACTAAATTATTTTTCAACTGATCGGCGAACAAAGAAGAATCTGGCGAAATTTTAATGGCAACTTCATTTCCGTTTACTATAGGCCTATCCACCATTCTCCAAAAATCCTCTTTGGTTAAAAAACTTCGAAGCGAGACCTCACCCACTTTTGAATCAACTATTCCCTTTACAATAAAAGTTTTTGTATTACCATCGACGGTGATTTTTACCTCTTCGCCCGGAAAAACTCCCTCCAAGGAAGCAAAGGTGTCACCGAAATCTGAAGAATAACGATAAAGCAAGTTTGCCCCCAGTAGAACGTATCCATTTTCGTTTTCGTTTAGATATTCTCCTTCCACCACGTATTTAGATAAATTAGAGAGATTATCTTCCCCCAACACATCAATGCCTGTTACTTGAGTTACGGCAACATCTGGTAGGATACTAAAGTCCCGTCTAGTTTTATAATTTGCTTCTACCTGACCGTTTTCTATGTACCTAGTGCTTACATTCAAAATTCCCGGCATTTTTTCTAGGGTATTTTGAAGCGAATGAGTGTTCTTGATATCTTTTTCGCCGGCGATAGTTTTGATTATTACGTCTCCCGTATACTGCTCTTTGTTGGCTATATTTCCACCCTCAATGAGACCCACTAATATACCAGAAACAACTACGAGATTGAGAAATGTCAGCATCATTATAAACACTATCAACATTGTGGTTGATTTGTTTGAACCTTTTATCTGCCTATATGCAAGGAACCAACCCACTCGGATAATGTTTCCAATTTTTTTTATTCTAGTTGTATCCTCTTTCATTATTTATTCGTCCCTTATTTGAAAGAAACTATCCTCTCTCCCTCGGTAAGTCCTGTAAGAACTTCAGCCATACTATCAGAACCAGTAAGCCCAAGCGTTATTTCCCTTTCTTCTATGCCTCCGCCCGGGGACAACACCCGCACAAAATTATTGTTGTCTTTTTTTTTAACTAAATAAGAGGGAATGGATAGGACATTTGTCGCTTCACTTAATACAATAACGCCACTGGCACTCATGCCTGTTTTTATTCTGGGGTCAGATTTCAATTCCACAAAAGCTTCATATACTGGCACGCCGTCAAGAAGAGTTTCGCGAGAATTTATGGTTTTTAGAATTCCCGAAAATTCTTCACCTTTAAATGCATCAAAAGTTAACGCGACCGGCCCGTCTACTCTAAGTTTGGAAACATCGAGTTCGGAAACCTGAAGTACGACTTCCAAATTTCCCCTGCCCAAAATTGAAATAACTCTTTCTCCCGCGCCAGCACTTTCGCCAACTTCTTTTTCGATATTGGTTACTAGTCCTTCGAATGGAGCATAGATCGTATTTTTTCTAATGAGCGCATTTATCTTCTCTATTTCTGCTTCCGCCACAGAAGATCCATCACTTTTTTTCGTTAGAAGTTTGTCATATTCGGCCTGCGCATCTTTAATTTTTAAATCGCGATCATTTTTTGCTTCAATGTATGCGTTATAATTTGCTAAATAAGATGCGCCCGATTTATTCGGAATCTCTAAATACCAAACAGTATCCCTATAGTCTTCCAAATCATCATCAAAAGAAACATAAAGACCCTCTGTGCCGAGCGGTGTCGGCTTTTCTTTATTTATGGAACGATTATTCTTTTCTAAGTTAAAAGTAAGAAGAGTAAAATTATCAGTTGTCACACTTTCTCCGTGTATGATTATCTTATAAGTTCCTTCTCCACCATTATAAATACCTGTTATGTTGGGATAGGTTACGGTATAGTTATCTGAACCTGGAACCAGCGTCAAGTCTTCAGTAAGTAAATTCCTGTAAGCATTGGCAACTTTTGCATCTTCTTGAGAAATAATTTGCTTCAAGTTGTTTTCTGCCGATTTTAAATCGACATAAGATGTTTTAAAATTTGCTTTTTTTATATAAAGATCAGCTAAAAGATCACCAATTTCAAGTTGCGCCAACATTTGTCCCTTTTTCACAGATTGGTTATTTTTTACATTAATCTGCGAAAGTCTGCCAGAAGAAGCGAAACCAAGATCAGCTTTGAGACTCGTTTCCGCCTTGCCAGAAAGCGCAACCCATTGTTTTATGTCAGCTCTTTGCATAGCATAACTTTCTACCTCACCATTTTTTTGCTTAAAAATTAAGGTAATCAGAAACACGACAACGATAAGCAATATAAGGACATATTTCCTCTTTTTTATGAAACCCTTTATTTTAGTCATACAAAGCTGCATTTTAACATGAAAAAACCGTATCGCAAAATAATAACGTTTTTAGTCAATCTGGCTTGTTTTATCGTATCCCAATTCTTTCGCTCTAGCGACTGATTTTTTCAAATAGTAAATCCAGTGACCAGAACCCTGATCCTTTTTATTTCTCAACTCGAAACTATCTAAAATCTCTCGGGCTCCCAGCCATGTTAAAACAAATTTTTCATGTTCTTCCAACTTAGTGGATTCTAGATTCATACTCTTTAATATAACCAGAAAACATGTTGTGTGAGCTACGCGATTGACGTTTTTAAGAGGATTTCGATAATGCGCCAATGCCTCTGCTATTTTCTCAATGTATAAAAAATCATAAAGCCCACTTTCTTCCCTCACCTCTCTTAAGACACCCTCTCTTATATCCTCTCCTTCCTCTACTCCTCCTGAAAAAAGCCATAGATTTCCATCAGGTAATTTCCCCACGGCATATTTTTGGTTCACAGGATCGAAAACAACAGCGCATCCGCCATCTCTACGCTCTTCGTTGTCTCTTTTTATGCCAAATTCTAAAATATCGTCCATATTGTTCTGGGTATTTATATACCATAAATAATAACACATTATATTTTTATATATAAACCTGATTAAATTAAAAGTTTCTGCTATAATGGCAAAATGAAAAGGAATTATTCGCGGATATTTTTTTATTTATGGCCTCATGCCAAAGCGCACTGGTTATCTTTTACGTTGATATTTGTGAGTTATGGGGTAGGAATCATATTTGACAGCATTTTCAAGCCTTTCATCTATAAGCAAGTTATAGATACTCTCGTCTCAGGAAATTTGAAGGAAGTTATTTTACAGCAAGCCATGACTCTCGGCATAACTCTGTGCCTGGCAGTTGTATTACAGAATGTGGGTTATCGCGCCGGCGATTATATGCTCACTATCTTCGAAAGCAAGATAATGAAAGAATTACACGACTCTACCTTCAAACGTTTACTTGGTCACTCCTATCATTTTTTTACTAATAATTTTTCCGGAAGTATCGTAGCTAAATCAAAACGTTTCGCCAAATCTTTCGAAACGTTCATGGACATTCTTAGTTTTCAGATATGGTTTTCTTTGGTTATAATCACCGGGATAGTGATCATTCTTTTAACGCAAGCGCCTATTCTTGCATATATATTTCTCGGTTGGTCATTATTTTATATTTTAGTAACCTTCCTGTTTATAAAGCAAAAAATAAAGTATGACACACAAGAAGCAGAAGCTGATTCTTTGGTCACGGCAAGTTTAGCCGATTCAATATTGAACATAATAAATATAAAGATTTTTAGTAGCGAAAAGAAAGAACAAGAAAGGTTCGGGCTAGTAACCAAAGATGAAGAAATAAAAAGGCGCAAGGCTTGGATTTTTGCCAACATGCAGAATACTGTACAAGCTTTATTGATGGGAATACTTCAAGTAACCATTCTTTTTTTATGCATTCACCTTTGGTACATAGACGAATTATCACTGGGAGTGATTGTGTTAGTTCAAGCTTATATGCTCAATCTGTTTGAGATTCTTTGGAGTTTAGGCAGATCCGTGACAAAAGCCATGAAAGCTTTAACGGACATGAAGGAAGTAATAGACATTTTCGACACTAAAATAGATATTTCTGATCCTAAAGAACCTCAAAAATTAAGAACAAAAGAAGGGAGTATTTTCTTTGACGATATATCATTCACATACATGGGGGGAGCTTCTGTGTTTGATGATTTCACTCTTATGATAAAACCCGGGGAACGCATAGGTCTCGTAGGACATTCGGGTGCAGGTAAATCGACCATTACCAAGCTCTTGCTTCGCTTCGCTGATGTTACAAAAGGCTCGATTTTCATAGACGGACAAGACATAAGCACATTAAAGCAAAACGATTTACGAGCTATTATTTCTTATGTTCCCCAAGAATCCATTTTATTTCACAGAACAATTAAAGAAAATATTTCTTACGGCAAACAACTCGCAACAGATGAAGAAGTGAAGGAAGTCGCTAAGAAGGCTCATGCTCACGAATTTATTATAAAATTGCCAAACGGATACGAGACTATGGTCGGGGAACGCGGAATTAAGCTATCCGGCGGAGAAAGACAGAGAGTGGCGATAGCTAGAGCAATGTTGAAGAACGCCCCCATTCTTGTGCTTGATGAAGCCACGAGTTCGCTTGATAGTGTAAGTGAATCATATATTCAAAGCGCTTTCGTCGAACTCATGAAAGGAAAAACTACATTGGTCATCGCGCACCGACTTTCTACTATTCAGAAGATGGATAGAATTATTGTTCTGGAAAATGGAAGAATCGCTGAGATGGGGAATCATCAGGAACTCATTGAAAGGAGGGGGGTCTACGCCAACTTATGGCATCACCAAAGCGGAGGATTTATAAAATAAAACTCGATTATATCACATTCGTAGTGTCGTATTTAATACTCGGAGATTTAATGGTTATACCCACGGCGTTTTCGAGCACCTCTTCCACAAGATTGTTCGGAGTCCCGGCCGGAATCACCACATATTCGCCGGTACCAAGTGTCACGGGTTCTTCGCCGATGTGTCCTCGTATTTTGCCCTTGATAATAAGGGTATATTCCGTAGATGAAAAATGTTTTTTTCTTTCGTGTAAAACGTGCTCGTCTTTGGTAAATGCCCAGTATTTCATATAGAAGTCTCCGTTCTTTTCTAAATCTCCATCTCTCAGGTGATCAAGGTTGCCGAAGATGTGGACTGAATCCCGAATGCCCGGCTGATCGCTTTTTATTAATTCGAAAAAATCTTTCTCAGTTTTTCCTTTTTTATATTTTATTCCGTTTATCTTTATGGCAGAATTATATATCCCAACTCCTAAAAACGACAATGCTACGCCTGCCAGGAAAAGAAGAGTGATTTTCTCGGAAAGAAAAAAGTAAGAAAGGATGAAAGTCGCGAAGGGTTGCAGGTATAGTATCATCGAGGCCATTACCGGCGTCGCTTTTTTTACAATAATCTGATGCAAGAGATAGTAGATGGCAGTGCAAAAAACAGCTACAAAAAGAAGTGACCAGTACGCACCAGTAGAAACGCCCTCCCACCAGCGAGGACTGTTGAAAAAATCCAAAACGGACAAGAAAAGCATGCAAAACGCAGTAGTCAAAATAAAATAATTGTTTATTTGCATCGGTGTGTATTCGGCTTGGATTTTTTTGGAAAGCACCCAATACAGCGAGATAGAAAGCATAGCTAGGAAAATTATTAGATTCCCGTAAAGTGAACTGCCGTCGCTACCACCCGAGATAAGGGGTAAAAAAACTACAAACCCCGCTCCCAAAAAACCTATGACTATACCCATTATTTTCCGAGCATCGAATTTTTCTTTCAGAAAGTAAAAAGAAAAAACCGCCGAGAAGATGGGGACAGCGGTGTAAATTACCTGACCTATGTTGGCCGTAGTGTGTTTAATACCAAACGCAAACAACACCACATTGGCAGAGGCCAACAACGAAAGAAGGATTATTTTGTAATCCTTCTTTCTGAAAGCGGGCAGGGATTTAATAGAAAACGGTATTAGGAAAACAAAGGCAACCAGGAATCGAAGAAAAGTAAAAGAAAAAGGCGGTATCTCACGCAAAGCGATTTTTCCAAAGACTCCTGCCCCTGCGCCCAAAAGCGCAGCGACCAATATTAACGATAAGATAAAAAGATTATTTTTCTGGAATAGGAAGCTCATGCGAATGAGAATCTACAGAAAAAGGACCGGCCCCTAATAAAGAAAGTGTCAAAGCAGCCACAGCAAGCCCCATGTCCCGAACACCCGTAGCCGAAAACCCGATCGAGGAAGCAATAATAAATAAATGAATAGACAACAGCAAAGCCACGATGTTTGTGCGTACACCAAGCAAAAGCAGTATTGCGGCTATAATCTCGAATATTCCGTTTGCGTATATCAGATGAATCTGAGATATAGGAAGTGCCGAAACCCAATCTGGAAGAAAGCTGACCCATCTTGCCGCATCCTGCAATTGGTTAGTGCCAAACCAAATAAAGACAAAAGCCAAACCAAAACGAAGTATAAGCGGAGCAAATTTATTTAAACGTTGAAAATATTTCATAAACTTATTATTGAGCACCAACTTCATTAAAAGTTACTCCCCTGGGCAAAGCAAACTTGTCCAAGCCTACTGTCCAAGCCACGCAATTATAATCCCCGATTTGTTCGGCGTTCCAAGAGTAGGTGCCGCTAGTGTCTGCTTTTGTGTCGCCTGTAGCAGTTTTTTCAACCTTCATTTTGAAACCTGTGTTTGGTAAGGCTGAAGACCAGGTGTATGAATACCCTTCTCGGAAAATAAAAGAAGTGTCCATCTTTCTCCCTTCCGCGATAGTCGTGAAATCACCTCGGATTCTTTCTCCATCAATATAAACCGTTCCACTATTGTCCATATCACTCAGAGCTTGCTTGACTTCGCATTTGTATGAACCGCCATTTTTAATGAATTCATTAAAGGCCATTTTTTTACTGCTTGGTTGTTCTGTCGTCGAAACAGTAATTTCTGGTTCGTCACTAGTAGTTTCAGTAGCTTCTTCGTTGGTATTTTTAGTTTCTTCTTGAACGACAGTCTTTTCTTCAACTTCTGGAGTCTGTTCCTTATTTAAACCCAAGGCGAAATATCCACCTATTAACGCTAATATCGCCACCACTACTCCCAATAATGTTTTTGACATGATTTTTATATATTACCAATAATGTCGTCCATTGTAACACAAAGTTTATTTTTTTACCTAATCTAAAAGATTTTTTAATTTTCGCACCAATAATGCTTTGGCTATATCCGTAAATATCCCACAGTCATCCTCCAAAACTCCGAACCCGTGTGAATATATTATGATGTGCTTGTTCTTTAGTTGTACCATTTTATAATTCCCTGATCCCCTCGTAAAAACTTCTGCTTAGGTAACATTTGACAGCCAAAAGACTTGCGTCAAAATGGGGTTGAGGGAGTTCTTTCGGATCTACCCAAATCCATTCCTCGCATTTTGCTGGCTCCATAAGTTTCAATTCGCCGGAAAACTTTTTCACTAACAAAATCACGGAGACGTAATGTTTCTTCTCTTCTTTGAAAGTTTCTAAATTATTACTAACGGCAATAACCTTTGGATCAAAAATATCCAAATTGGTTTCTTCTTTGATTTCTCGGACAACCCCTGCCTCAAATGTCTCACCCAGACCCAACTTCCCTCCAGGAATAGAGTATTTCAGGGCGGCATGACTCCCTTTTCGCTTGCCAACCAAAATATTACCGTCTTCATTGACGATAACCACTCCCAGACCCACCCCCGGATATTTTATATCTTCCATAACTTAATTATATGCTATTTTTATACAACTCGGCAGTAGCTAAAGAATGACTGCAAATAGCATATTGCTTGAAGAAATCGCAGTCACACGACCATTGTCCCTCGTTTTGTAAAATAAGGGTCCTTGTGCCGTGTTCCGAATTTAATATTATTTTGTCATTTTGTTTTACGAATCTAACCGGCTCGTTTATATAATTCCTGGCTTTTTCAATTTTTCTTGGTAATTGTCGTACAAATTCCGTCCTGCCATCTCTATTTTCTACCGAAATCTCAACTAAAATAATGTCATCACGTTTTTTAATATCTTCTATGAAGCTATCCTCGAATATTTCAGAGACAGTCATGATGCAAGTGTTTTGAGAATTTAAAAACTTTAGAACCAGTCCTTTAAATTTTTCCGAAAAAAGTTGCATTTGGCCGACTTCGTCTAAATACAAGATATCTTCGTCGCCAAAATTGAAAACCTCTGTGATCAGTGGCTCTAAATTTTGCACATTCACAAAATATCTAGCAACTTTAAATGGAGTTTTGAAATCTAGATGAGAAAGCACTGCTTTATGTTCAAGATGTGTGACCACCTCAAAACCCACTCGTTTATTCTCTTCAAGAATTTCGTTCGTAACAAAACCAACCCTAAAAGGAATATCTGAAATAACTTTCTTTAAAAGTGTTGTTTTTCCGCTTTTAGGTAATCCTGTTATCAAAATATTTTTCCGCATATCTAATTAGATAGTTTGTTCCCTCTTCTGTAACATGAGAATATCATATCCTAAAAATACACGGTCTTCGCGTTTCACACCGATTGACTCAAAAAATTTAAACATTTCCTCTTGTATTGTTTTCACATCTCCAGTTTCGGTAAGTTTCTCCATCTCAATGAAACTCCCTAAATCTTCAACTTCGTCAATGCAAATCTCGCAACCATCAAAATGAGTTTTCACTCTTGTCTTATTCACCTGAACAGCTTCCCTGTATCCCATAAGAAAAAGGGCTTGTTCCATCTCCCCTTTGGAACTTATCTCAACCTCATGCTCTGTCGCTTCAAGATTGCCGTCTCTCTTCTTAAGAGTGAAGAAAACTTTTTTATTGTCATTCACTCGGATTCGAAGAAATACGTCATTGGCGCAAAATTCTTTCAACGAGCCAACATTTTTCACGTATACTATATCTTCTTGTTTTATCATCGGACCAAAGACACAATCTAAGGCCTTCAGCCTTTCCATTATTCCTTCTCGATTTACCAGTTTTGCTTTGATTTCTATTTCCTTCATTGTTTTAGTATATATAATTAATTTTCCAACTTGTTTCCGCTAGGTCTTGCCTAGCGGAAACTACTAAACTTCTATTTCTTGGCTGGGAGACTTGGAATCGAACCAAGATTAAGAGCTTCAAAGGCTCCGGTCCTACCGTTAGACGATCTCCCAATATATATATAAACGATATTTGAAAACATGGAAAATATACCATAAAACAAGTCTCTACTCAATTAAGCCAAATGAAAGTTAAAAGTAATTATTTACTTCAACTCATTTACATATGTCATAGATTATTCATTCTTTTCATCTTTCTTACATGCATGAGTAATTTTTTCCTTACAAAGGCGGCATACTGAGACTAGCTTCTCACAAATAGAACATTTAACTACATCATCCCAGATATGTGCTTTGCCATCTAGACAAAACGTATGTTCCTGTTTATACAATTTTTTTTCCATAGACATAAATAATTAATAAAAATTTGTAAATGCGGTTGCAATAATAATTATTGCACAATTATTCTTATTCCTTGCCTATTATATTTACTAACGCAAGCTCAAGCGGAAGTTCGGAAATGAAAGCGCGGTCGATGTCGCTATAGGCTTCTAGCAGTATCGCCAGAGTGGAAGAATGAAACATTTCGGGATTATCTTTTACCAAACCTTTCAAAAAAACCAAATCTTCTTCTCCCAAATCCCCCGCCAGCTCCTTTTCCAATTTCGGCACGTATTTCAAAATGACCGCCATGCGAAATTTTTCTATAATAAGTTGGAGTAGAGCTTCAT
>ERZ1292623.1487-Hain-H51-01um-R1-1487-length-22522-cov-6_pt1 | contig 22522 bp, 16 predicted proteins | sample MGYA00564398_ERZ1292623 | MGnify/ENA primary metagenome ERZ1292623 (study PRJEB36523, sample SAMEA6512633) | groundwater metagenome | collected 2019-01-07 | study: AquaDiva: Metagenomics assemblies of 32 groundwater samples | reverse complement strand
TAGCTAAGATTAATAACCTTGCGCCAGGTCGGGTCGATGGCGAGCGGGAAAGCGTCGGCCGGTAAAGAATCGAGCCAATTTTGCTTGAGCGTGACAGTCAGCTGACTGTCAGCGTAAGTTTGGCCGATAACCGACTCGGTAATCGGGCCGTATTTGTAGGAGTCAACCATTACCGGAGAAAGCGTAAAATCCGAGTTGCCAACAATGCTAAAGGCGCCGGCTATTGTTGGGTGCGGCGTCAGCTCGGCCCCTTCGATTTTAAACGTAAAAGACGAAGGCGCGGTTTTGTTTTTAACGATTAAAAATTCTTTCAGCTCGCTACCCAGTATTTGGTAATCGGCGTCAACTCCATTCCAAAGTTCGCCATAATGGACAAATTGGTTACCGGCGGAGTCAGTTTGAATTTCCGGATTGACAGCGTTTGCCCCAATCGGGCGAACAACAATGTTCAGCGCCCCTTTTTGGATGCGGATCATGCCCCACGTTGCATCAGATGGTGCAATTCTAGCTTGCCAGTCGTTGGCGGTAACTTTGTAGGTGTGATTATTACCGATTTCGGCTGAAATCTCCCTAAGTAATTGCTTAACGGGATCGGGGGAGTCGGTTGGATTAGTATCTGTCACTAGGGTTGTATCGATCAGTTCCCAAAGACCGTCTTTTTGATAAAAGTGAGGTGCTGTATAATGACGCTGTTTGAAAGAACCGTCCGGTTCGGCAAAAACACTATTATATGCATCGCGGCGTTCGATAATCTCCCGCTCTTCTTTTGGTGGTTTACCCCGAGCAAGGTCGAGAGGCGTCTCGCTCTGACCAGGTATGACAATCTTCGAAAATCCGCCAGTGGCGGCGTTTGGGTCGAGCGGTTGCGAGCTCAAAGGTCCCGGCGCTTGCGATTCCGCTCCGCTGGTCGCCGCCTGAACTGACAGCGGAGTTAGCAGAGCTTCGGTCGCTAGTACTAGAGCGACTGCGATAGCTAGGTTGCGCTTGATTCGATCACCTAAACCATTGAACATCATGTCGCCAATCTACTCTTTACCAAGAAGCTGGTCAATATCTGTTGAGCGCTGTTTTCGAAGCTCGGCTCTCACCTTCACCAACGACTCCGCATCCGACTATCAGCTGACGGACGGTCAAACGGCCGGTTATCGTTCACGAAGAAACTCTAGACTGGAGTCTGTGAATCCTTACTTTTTAACCGTGATTTCTGCCGATGTGGCGACATTTCCGGCGCCGTCGTAGGCCTTGGCCGTTAGAATATGATTACCCGCGGTGGCTTTATTGGAGTCCCAACTCATCGTGAAAGGCGCTTTAGTGGAGGTCTTGGTCAAAACATTGTCCACATAAAGCTCAACCTTTTTGACGCCAACATTGGCAGTCACCGTTACCGTTACCGCGACACTTCCAGCGACAATGGCATTGGCAACGGGAGCGGTAATGCTAACCTCGACCGGATTTTTAACCGTAACCTTTATCTTCTTAAAGTCGGTGGAGCCGCTGTTTGAGCCTGCGCGAACATAGATGGTGTAGGTGCCGTTAGCAACAAGAAGAGTGTCCCAGCTGTAGGTGTATGGCGACGCTTTTACCTTGGCGAGAATCGTTCCGTCTTCTAGACTAAAACTTACTTCACTAATACCAACTTCGTGAGTGGCGGTTGCTGTTAGTGTAACGGTGCCGGAAACTGTCGCATTGTCTGCTGGAGCCGTTACGCTAACCACGGGACGAGTTGTGTCTCCAACCTTACCTTTATTTGGGTAAATCGAAGGCAAGCTATTAGCTTTGATTTTTTCGATAAAGCAAGCTTGTTGACCCGGCTTGACCGTGGCGAGGCAGGTCTCCCAATCAGCTTTCGGCAAGTCAGCTAAATTGTAAACCATAACATCGGTTAGCTTTTTGAAGCTCGAGTCCGAATAGGTTGGAACTATCCCAGGGATGATAAATTCTGGCGCGCCAGCAGTCTTATTTGGAAGAACGCCAAGCGCCTTAAAAACTGAACTAGAACCAGATGATTCACTAACGCCGGCGGCGTTAAGATTTAACACGTCAGCTAGCGAGCCACGAAAACCAAAGCCAATCAATACACCAATCAGTAAGCCTACTAACGCTATCACAATAAGTCGAGTTGTATTCATCCACCTCCAAATCTTTAATTACTAATTTTAGTATTGGATTCCTATTAATAGTTGTCAAGTAGCCTTGCCACGCCTTTCATTGATTAGTCAATCGACAGTCAAGTAACTATTAAATTTGTTTTCTAGTTTGAATTCAACTAATAGTTAGATTGAAAGAAATGAAAATGAAGTCAACTAAACTAAGGGTAGCTGTTGTTCAAGTCGCACCAGTCGCATATGTTCTTTGAGAATATCCCAAACACATTCGATCTTGGATCTGAAGTCGAGCAGGGCTTCCTGCCAACTAGTCAGAGGATACTTATTATTTTTCGGGTGCGGTACGGTTAGAAAGATTGTTACGTTTTTCTCTCTTAAGGGTTCAGTCTGGGCTTTGCCACCGTAACTGGTGTCGCCAACAGCCAAAACTGTTTTATTGTTGGTTAATTTCTTACTCACGTGTTCGTCGTAGACGTCAGCACTCGTCAGAGCTACAACAAACCCGCTCCCAGATACTGGGTAATAATAAAGACCACCTCCGTTCAATCTTAGCAGATGGCAGCCAAGAATCGTAATCCCAAAATCTGTTTACCAACCGCCCCCTTATCTACACACCAAACCAGATAATTCTGGCGGTTTTACTCTAAATGACATATAGTCGCTAGTAAGCGACTTCCCAAGTGTATCCTGCTTGGCATAGTTGCTAGTAAGCGACTTCCCAAGCATATCCTGCTAGGGCATAGTCAAAATCTAATAAACCAAAAATAGTCACGCCACATGAAAAAAAACTTTTATTTAACGACCACCCTACCGTATGTCAACTCAATCCCCCACATCGGTCATGCCCTAGAATTTGTCCGGGCTGATGCAATAGTTCGGTATAAAAAGATCATTGGCTTCAATGTCTTTTTCAACACGGGAACTGATGAACACGGTAAAAAGATCTGGGATGCGGCTAAAGAGGCAAAAAAGGACATCCAGAAATACGTTGATGATAACGCCAAGAATTTTGAAGATTTACTTGTTCAGCTCGGTGTAGACAAAGACATCCATTTCATCCGAACAACTGCCCCTCATCACGTAAGGGGAGCGGAAAAGTTATGGGAGCTGGTGGATAAAAACGGTTTCGTTTATAAATCCCGCTACGAAGTTAAGTACTGTGTTGGATGTGAACTAGAAAAAACAGAATCTGATTTGGTGGATAATCGATGCCCGGATCACCCTAATTTAGATATAGAGACTGTTAACGAAGAGAATTATTTCTTTAAATTCTCCGCCTTCCAGAAAAAGCTTGAAGATTTATATAGCTCCCGACCAGATTTTGTCCTGCCAGAATCAAGGATGAAGGAAATTCGCATTTTTCTGTCTGGAGGATTACGTGATTTTTCCATCTCTCGCCTGAAAAGTAAGATGCCCTGGGGTGTCCCGGTCCCGGGAGACGAAGATCATGTCATGTACGTCTGGTTTGACGCCCTTGCTAATTACATCACGACCTTGGGCTGGCCTGAAAACAAATCTCAATTTAATGATTTTTGGGTAAACGGACATCCAACTCAATACTGCGGTCAAGATAACTTACGTCAACAATCGGCAATGTGGCAAGCGATACTGATGGCCGCTGGTCTGCCAAACAGCTACCAAATAGTTGTGAACGGTTTCGTTGTGGGAGCAGGTGGAGTAAAAATGTCAAAGTCGCTTGGAAATACGATAGACCCCATACAATTAATAAACCATTACGATACAGACGCCTTTCGATACTATATTTTACGGCACATCCACCCGTGGGACGGATCTCCGGTGACATATGAATCTTTCCATGAAGCGTATACCGCCAATTTGGTTAATGGCCTAGGAAACCTTGTCTCACGCATCTTAACGATGTCCCAAATTTATCTTTCAGAGCCAGTTGAGACATCGGGGATATCAATTCCGGATCAATGGCGTCAGTCAATAGAATCCTTCAGAGTCGATCAAACGTGTGACTTCATCTGGGATCGAATCTCTACACTAGATCGAAAAATTAATGTCGATGGGGCGTTTAGAATTGCTAAGGACGATCCAACCAAAGCCCAAGAGTTTATAATTCAATATGTCAAAGAATTATATCTAATCAGTAAAATGCTTGAGCCAATTCTGCCCTCAACAAGTAAAACTATCCAAAAACACATCTTGCTTAACCAAAAACCATCACCGATTTTCCAAAGAAAAGACACAATTACACGTGACTAGGATATACATCCGACTCAGAGGCTGCAAAATTTCCGCGATTCTGTGTTGATTTTTTATCTCTAATCCACTACAATTCAATCGTTCGAAATCCTCTAAGGAGGGATGTTCATGAATAGGTTGTTTCTTTTGTTCGTCTTCGTGCTGATGGCCATTGCGGTCGTGTCAGCCCAGAACTACGACCCTGCTACTACGAAGGTTGCGCTCGTGCCGATCATCAACGACTCGGCAGATCCGTGGCAGGAGCTGAAGGATAAGCAGAAGGCCGAGGGCGCCAAGTACCTCGTCGAGGCGCTTACAACCCGCGGTTTTGTTCTCATCAACGGCGAAGAGGTCAATAAGGCGATTACCAAGCTGGGTATTGATTTCAACGACGACGAACAGCGCACCCGCGCTAACCTCTTCAAGGTTGGCGGCGAATGCGGAGCAACTCTCGTCTTCTTCGTCATCATTGTGGAAAGCAAGCAAACGACGAATAACTCGCTCTTTACCCAGCGTACGAACGGCTTCGCAACGGTGAAGCTCACTTTGGTCGACGCCAACAAGCAGGAAGCGATCTTCAATGCAGTAAAGCTCCAAGGACGCTCCACCGGCAGCGGCATCATCGTCGGCAAGGGAAGCGAGCGTCAGGTCGTGGCGGTGCGCAACACCATCGACGACATCCTGAAACCCTGGCTTAAGGCCTATCCCGCGAAGAAGGGCTAAGCCCTCTACTTCGCACCGAGCGCGTTGGCAGATCTCTGCTGACGCGCTCTCTTTAGCTAAAACTATTCATTTTTCACCAATTCTTAAGTATAATGACCTCGCAAACCCCATTTGGGGGAGGAGTCATTTGACATGAAGAGATTGTTTCTTGCGATCGCCACAACGGCGATTTTCGCTCTATGCGTATCTGCCCAGAAGATCGGGACCACCGCCCCGACGATGTCGGCAAAGCAGCCAAAAGTGGCGTTCTTGCCACTGATGTTCCAGGAGGGCGACCGCGAGTCCGACAACAAGACGGCCATCGCCGCTTACGAGTCGAGCCTGTTTGACGCGTTTTCCAAGCTCGGTATGGAGCGGCTTGGGCCGGTCGTCAACTTTGCCTGGCGGGAACTGAAGGGCTCGATCTTCAGCACCACAGCGTTCGAACTGCCCGATCCGGCCAATTTGGTCAAGCTCGGACAGAAGGTGGGCGCCGACTACGTCGTCGTCTCGCGCTGCAAATGGAATGTTCGATCGGTCTGGGTCGGCGTCGGGCCGAAAACCAAGGCGACTGCCAAGGTAGATATCTGGATCGTTGACATCTCCAAGTCGGAGTTTGCCCTGAAAGCCGACGGCATAGAGAGCGACAGCACCGAGAAAGAGCCGGGCTGGAAAACCGCGGTGACGATCATCATCCTGCCCATCAGCGTCGTCAGCGGTGGACCGAAGACGCCGCACCTGGTCAGATCGGGCCAGCTCTCCGTCGCTAAGGGCATCAAACCCTGGTTGGAAAAGATGCAGACGCCGAGCAAGATCCGAATTGGCGGCGGCTAAGCACACAGCAACCACAATGTGGCCGAGTTGAAAAGTTCAACTCGGCCCCTTTTTTAGTTACAGTAGTTTCAGTACGTGAAGGTTTCGAACTTTCACATGGAGGATATGATGATACATCGAAGGTTCTGGACGCTTTTTAGCGTTCTACTATTTGGTCTTGTCGGTTGTGGGGGTGGCGGAGTTAACGCCAACTTCCGCGATCGCACTGATACTTTCTCGGTGGGCGCCAATCAAGGCGCTGACAATACTTACGGACCGATTACAATCAAGTTCGATGCGGCTGGCACCTATCCAGTCGGCTCAAGCTTGACCTTAACGCAATCGAGTCGTCCCTCAGCGCTACCACCGACAACCAACTTCCAGCTGGCCCAGCCGGCACTGAAGCTCGAATCAAGCGAGACACCACAAAAGGACATTACTATCTCGATCAACGACGATGGTAAAGATTACATCGCCGGTATTCAGTCTGGTGATGAGTGGTTACCGTTAGTACGAGTTAAGTCCAACGGCGTCACTAGCTTTACGCTTCCGGCGGCCTTAGGCCGTTCGGGCGGTCGCGGTGGCGGCAAGGTCTGGGAGTGGGTTATCGGCTTGGTCAAAGATAACCTGTCTGACACCGAGTACGCCATCAAGCGATTCGAAGGGACGACGGCCTTTGCCGAGCCAGGAACAATCTTGTGTCTGCACGGCATCTTGGACAACTGGCAGTCGATGGCAACGATCGGTAGTAGAGCCCGAATCAAACTGGGTGGCAACAGTGTCTTTTCGTTCGCCTTCCCGTGGAAGCAGGGCGCGCGCCAAGCCGGAATCGAGCTGGCGGCACAACTTGCGCCGTATAAAGACAAGCTCAAGAACGTCACATTCGTTGGTTACTCCCAGGGAGTCCTGACAGCGCGCCATGCTTTAGAGCGACTCGGGGCGACAGCGTCGGTTCGGAATCTCATCTCGATTGTTGGCCCAAACGAAGGCAGTCGTCTGGCCGACAGAGCCGATTTCGCCTTCAATATCGCTAAGTTCTGGCTGAACGGAACGCTCAGCGCTTCGCCGTTTACGGCGGACGTCGACGACCTGGCAATCGAAGAGCTTCGGCCAGGCAGCGAGTTTCTGACCGAACTCAATTCTTACCATTCAACCCAACGAGGGGTGGTGACCTACCATCTCTTTGCTGGCGGTAAGGACTGGGTCGTCGAGCGCGATAGTGCCTTGGCCAACGGCATTCAGCTTGGAGAGTTGACTGGCGGTCCGGTTTACACCTACGACCTGCCAGGCGCGACACACTTCAACATCAAGTCTGATACTACTCTGATCGACTCGATGTTCAACTCAATTGGACTAATGTTCGACAACGAGCTGTCGATCTGGACACTGCCAAGTACCGTCGAAGCCGACGACTACGGTTGGCGTTACGACATCTACATCCGCAACAACACCAACAGCTCGGTTTTGTTGCGCTTGCTGACGTTTGACAACTTCGGCATGGATGGCAACTGGCTGGGTGTACAGTGGTACGACCCCAACACCCCAACTGGGGATTTCTTCCCCTCGCGTTACGCCGAGTGGAATCTGACGCTCGGCCCGGGTGAGACGCTCTCGCCGCCTCTGGGGATTTTCACCTGGGCGAATCGTAACCGCGATTATATCTGGAACGCGCCAACAAACCAGCAAGCCCTAACAATAGTCTTGTCGGTTATCGGTAGCCAAAACGGCCAGCAGATGCAAGCGAGCGTTAATGTGATTGGCAATTACGGTGACAATCACCCTAGCCCACCGCATACCCGTAGTCGCTCTCGCGACGGCAACGGTCTTGGTCTGATGGGACCAAGTAAGTCGCGCGCTAAGTAACGCGCAATACCAACGCCCGCCCGCCACCGCAAATCTGCGGGGCGTGGCGGGCGGCTTTTTGTTTAAAAAGATTCGGGCCGCGCTTAAGCGCGGCCCGAGGGGAAGGAGACGGGAAGTAAGGACTATGATGGCTGGCTGGGACGATGGTTGCTAGGCGCATTGCTTAGCGCATCGACCCAAGCCACTTGGTGGTCGTAACCGGACGACCGCAGGTATTGTTGTCAAAAGAGCTACAGCTGTCCTGTTGGTTCGACCTAAACGCGAGTAAAAACTCCGTTTTTTATGCGCTCGCGCGCTGGTGCCTACGAATCCCAACCCTGTTTTATCGGCACCCCTCGACAGGGTTGAGCCACTTGGATACCGTTCGACGTGACTGACGATTGCGACACATTCGCATGTGTTACCCTCCATCACGAAGCAGACAAGCACTAAAAGTGCGATGAGACTGGGTGAACCAGTAGTAACCCCCACCCTTCCATTAAAGAATACTCCTCAAAAGTTCTGGCTGTCAAGCGATTTGTCAAAAATATGCGGGGCGAGCCATCCTTAGCCACCCCGCTAGATTCTTGCTACAGGAAGAGTCTACCTCCTTATCCAAGAGCCAATTGCGAAAACCGATCGCTCTTAGACGCTTTCATCATTTACAAGTTGGCCAGACGTTGTCAACTTTTGCACTCATTTAAATCTGTAGGCCAGCTCTTCGCCGTCAAGCTTGGTTAAGTCAGCCGAGTCGGCGATCGGTTCGATGGAACGAAGTGAGACAGTTTTCGCTAATTCGATCGAATGTTTTTCTATTAGCTCTCGTAACTCTTCATCGCGGGTAAAGTACTGGAAAGTTGCCAACTCCCCAACTTTCAGTCCAGCTTTTTTACGCGCTTCCTGGAGCTTGCGCGCGAGCTCGCGGTAACGTCCTTCGATCTGGAGCGCCGATGTCAGTTGGGTGTCGATCTTCGTTTCTTTGCCAAACTCGACGGCTTCGACGTTAACTTCGTCTCGCAAGACTTCGACTAGGTCGGCGCGGGCGGCTAGCGCTGGTGATTCGGCAACGGTCAAGCTCGCCAGTGGCTGACGGAGCGCCAGCTTTGCCTCGGCGCGTTGCATGTGAGCAATCGAAGCCATTTCACGAACTGTTGCCATCACCGCAATCGTGGTTTGTTCTTGTTTCACGGCCGACTCATCAACAGTTGGAAAGTCCTCGAGGTGGACCGACTCAAGCTGACCGCCAAGTTGGTGATAAAAGTACTCGCTCGTAAACGGCAAGGTCGGGGCAAACGCGATGGCCGAGCGGAGCAAGACCCGTCCCAGTATCGCCAAAGCCGCCTCGTCGCCAGAGACAAACCGGTCGCGAGAACGGCGGATATACCAAGTTGAGAGGTCTTCAATAAATGGCCGAATCACTTTGGTTGAGGCCTGAAAATCAAACTTGTCCAAACCCCTAGCGTAATCGCGGATACTCTCCTCGAGCCGAGCGGTGATCCAGCGATCCAACACATTTTTATCGGCCTGACCCTTAAGGCCACCTGGCAGGTGGCGGATGCCCGCATAAGTTAGATAATACTTCAGGGCGTTGTGCCAAACATTGAGCAAACGAGACTGTTCCCGTATATCTTCTTCGCTAATAGCCAAATCTTCTCCAACCATAATCTTTGAGCTCATAAAGTAGAGTCGTAAAGATTCAGCACCGTATTTTTCAATTGTTCCACGTGGGTCTGGGTAGTTGCCGTAAGACTTACTCATCTTCCGACCGTCGTTACCCATCAATACTCCGTTTACAGCAACGTTCTTGAAAGCGATACTTCCTTTAAGAGCAATGGACAGCACATGGAGATAGTAAAACCAACCTCGAAGCTGTCCGGTATATTCAATAATAAAATCTGTTGGGAAATGCGTTTCAAATTCTTCTTTGTTCTCAAAAGGATAGTGATCTTGCCCATACGGCATTGAACCAGATTCAAACCAACAATCCAAAACTTCCTTGACCCGATGAGCTTTTTTACCACTAGGTAGCGAAAGTATGACTTCGTCTATTTTGGGACGATGCAAATCTGTAATTTCTTGGCCACTTAGTTTCTCTAACTCTGAGACTGACTCTGGTACAAAGATCTCTCCGTCTTCGCTCTCCCAAACCGGTAGTGGTGTTCCCCAATAACGAGTACGGCTTATGGACCAATCAGGAGCATTAGCAATGTTGTGGGCAAATCTCTTATCCCCAAAATGTTTAGGAACCCAGTTAATTTTCTTGTTGCTTTCCAACAGCTCACTTCGAAGCGGTTCAATAGACATGTACCAGGAGACTTGGGCCTTATATATAAGCGGTGTCGAACAACGGTAACAGTGGGGGTAGGAGTGGGTAACGGTGGATTCCTTGAAAAGTAATCCTCGCTTGGTAAGGTCTTCCGAAATTGATGGATTAGCTTTTTTGTAATACTGTCCGGCCCATGGTTTCATTTCAGCAATAAAATGTCCGGCTTCATCAACTGTTTCATGTAATGACAATCCGACTTTTTCACCTAGCTTAGTATCATCTTCTCCAAATCCTGGGGCTATATGAACAATGCCCGTTCCCTCATCCATAGAAACAAAATCCGCTGGATACACTTGAAAATCTGTTTTGGGATTTATTGGTAGAAAACTATAAAGCGGTTCGTATTTCTGGCCTATTAGTTTTTTTCCTCTGAATGTTTCTAGAATTTCGAAGTCATAATCGCTATAACGAGGCAGGGCTTCGTGAGCTAAGATGTAGAACTTTTTACCATCAGTAACTTTAACGTACTCAGCTTTCTCATCTACTACTAAGCCAAGGTTGGCTGGTAACGTCCAGGGAGTAGTTGTCCAAGCCAGTAAATACGTATCCTCGGAAGTCATCTTAAAAGCAATCGTTACGGCCGGATCCTCAACGTCCCGGTACGAATCGTCATCCATTGTCACTTCAAATTTACTTAAGGCCGTGGCGCAACGCGGGCAGTAAAGTGAAGTTCGACGACCACGATATATCAAACCCTTGTCATAAAGTTGTTTGAAAACCCAGATTACAGACTCCATGAATTCTAAAGAGTCGGTTCGGTAGGCGTTGTCCATATCTGCCCAACGACCAATATGATCGATATACCATTCCCAGGCGTCAGACACCTCACCAACGTAAGATCTACAGGCTTCAATAAACTTATCTACCCCTAACGCTTCAATATCTTTTTTAACTTTTAAGCCTAGTTGTTTTTCAACTTGGTTTTCGGCAGGTAAGCCATGGGTGTCCCAACCCCATGTGCGCCGGACATACTTGCCCTTCATCGTTTGGTAACGAGGAATAATATCTTTTGCGATTGAAGGCAATAGAGTCCCGTAGTGAGGGATTCCCGTTATAAACGGCGGTCCATCATAAAAAGAAAAAATATTTTCCTTAGGGTTCTTATCTAGAGATTTCTGAAAAATCTTGGCTTCTTCCCAAAACTTTAAAACTTTTTCCTCTACTTCAAAAAGGGATTTTGTTTCACCGGAAAAATCTGGCTTTGCCATATTGGTTTGATTTTACCCCGAAAGGGGCAGGTTTGCGACTGCGTCGTGGCTTTGTTGTATATTCCGGTTGCGTTTCCCCGTGAGGCGTTATAAAAAAACAGGCATTAGGTTTCCCCAATGCCTGTTACGATTCGTGGGCACTACAGCGGTTGGCGCACGAGACGGTAGAAGGCGATTTTCGCTTCTTGGCGCTCTCGTTCTGGCAGAGCACTATCAATGTAGCGAAAGCCAAGTGACAGCCGGTACTCGGCCAGCATAGTGCTGGCCACTTCCGAGCCACCCTTCTCGCAACCCAAGATTTTGTCAAGATCCTTGAGGTCGCTGATAGTAAAGCTAAGAGATGCCTCCTCCGGACTCCGAGCGTTCGACCGATTCAAAATCCTGTCGATTTCGTTGTGGTATCGGGCACCACTGGTAGCGTTAAGCACATTTTCCTCGAGGGTATGCATCTCCACTTCCTCGCCGATCCAGCTATCCGAATCGTCGTCAGCGCTGGCCGACGGGCGGCCTTCTTTGTCCGCTAAAGCGTGGCCGAGCTCGTGAAAGAGCAGAGCCGGGAAGACTTTCTCCGGCCAGACAATCGCCGCCACCATCATCGCTTTCCACTCCCTTCGATAGTAGAAGTTTGCTGGGTGCTGGTCCGATTCCTGCCGAGCGTAGAAGCAGATCTCGAACCCCACTGGTTCGTCGCTAATCTTGGAATTGATTCGCTCGAATTGGATCGAGCTGCTACCAGTGGAATAAGAGACTCGGAATCGGGAAAAGGCTTGAGCGATTGCCCTGGTGGTTGGAGAAACATCAGCGTATCGCTTGACGACATTAGAGATGTGCTCCTGCCTCCACTCGGCGATGTCGATCAGTTCGGTAGTGGGCTGTTGTGGTGGCACATTCAGCCACCAGTTTCCCGCTTGGTGAAGCGTGAAATATTGCTCGTACACCTGCCTCGCTACCGCTCGCCGCTGATTTATCAAGCTCTGATCCCGACTCTTAACGATCAGAACGACGGTTACGGTGATGATAATCGCACTAGTAAAGAGTAACCCACCGAGGGTCAACAGATTCCAGTGGGACTTCGATTTCTTGATCAATGTTTTCTCCTATGTTGAGCATGTTAAGGTCAACTGTCGCAGAAATTATATCAGCTGACGGCTAATTTGTCCAGTAGTGAGGTAGAAAAAGCTAGCCCAACTATTCTCTGTACTACACGGGATATGTCAACACTTAGTGAACATCCTGTTCTCTAAGGATAAGGAAATAATGCCTTACCGAAGTGGCCATATTCGGTAGTGGCCACTAAGAAATTTAGTTTACATCTCTAACCATAAAAGAGCTCCGCTCAATCACTTCCTGCTTGCCACTTTCAAGATCCTTGACCTCAACACAACCTTTTTTCCAGGCCTCTTCCAGCGGAATAATAATTGTTTTGTAACCACGTTTGTCGGCGTATTTAATCTGTTTACCAAGCTCAACAGCCGAGTCCAGATAAACCTCAACCTTCTTTCCCTTCTCGCGTAATTCCGTTGCCCAACGACGAATCTCGATTTCATTTTCCGGCAGACAGACGATAAAAAGCGTCTCCGACTTCTTAAGACGCATCACTTCGCCAATTCTGTCGACTCCAAACGAGATGCCAACTGCCGGTAGTTTCTGACCGATTAAACTCTCCACCAAACCATCATAGCGACCGCCACCCATCAGCGTCCCGCCACCGTAACTTTCTACAACACATTCAAAAATCGTGCCGGTGTAGTAGTCCAGCCCCCGAACCATCGATAAATCAAACTTCATCTTCAAGCCGATCGATTGACCGAATTTGACCAGCCCCTTCAGTTCTGTCAGTGCTTCGAGCTGGCCGAGGAGCTCTTCAATCTCGTCAAATGGCTCGTAGTCACCCAGAAACAAGCCGTTGACGGCTTTCTTCTGCACCGTCGTCAATCCTAAGTCATCTAACTCACGAGCGAGTCGCTCGGTGGCAATCTTGTCTTTTTTGTCGAGCAAGCGTAACAACGACTGACGGATATCCGTTTTGACTTTAAGGTCTTCAAACACCGCATCAACTATTCGTCGGTCGTTGACAAGGCAGGTTATCTTCAAGCTAAAATCTTTAGCGGCCGAGGCGACAATCTCTAAAATCTCTTTTTCGCCACTTTCTGACCCAACAACATCTATGTCGGCCTGGGTAAATTGGCGAAATCGACCGGCTTGAGGTTTTTCGGCTCGGAAAACCGGCCCGATCTCAAAGCGTTTGAACGGCAAGGCCAACTCTTGATAATTGGCAGCGATAAATCGCGATAGGGGGACAGTTAAATCGTAGCGTAATCCCACTTTTCGCTTACCGTTATCCTCAAACAAATATAGTAACTTTTGGGCTTCCTCACCGTAGTTGCCAAGTAGTATCTCTTGCTTCTCAATAACTGGTGTTTCTAGCTCCAGATAACCAAAAGATTGAAAGATTTTTTTTAATTCATCTAAAATCGCCGATTTACTCGGCTCGAGCTGATCGCGAAATCCCGATAACGGTTGAAGCAATTCTTTTTCCACTCCCGTATTCTAACCGATTTGGATCGGTTACTTAAGAGATGTCTCGGCGTGGGGCAATGGGTAACTCCCTATCTTCGGGGTTTCGGCTCACGACAACGCAGTCAAATTGGCGTTGCCAGACTCGAAGTGCTTGGTGTCGGGCAATGAGATCCGCCCCACCAACAACGACTGCTTTCTCTAAGTCTGCCTCTGCAAACTTAGGAGGCAAGAGCGTCTCCAACTCTTTTGCGTTTAGGTCAAAATGCGCCTGGCTTGGAAATACTTTTTCGTACAACTGCGCCACTATTACAACTGGTGTTACGCTCAGAAAACGGACCGCCATCTGTCCGAGTTGTTGGAGTTTGGCAAGTTGCTCCTCATCTATTACTGGTTCTAGTAACACTGCCGCTTCAATCTGATGCTTAGTAACCTTTTTGTCGCCGTGGACAAACGATGTTGCAATCATCAGCGCAAGATAGCCGTTTTCGGCTGATTTTTGAGACAGAGCACGGTATTTGGCGACTTTCTCATCGACAATGAACTCCTCGATTTGCTCCAGCGGTCCGATCAAGACCGACTGGCTCTTGTTGCCCAACTCCAAGACAAACTGTTCTGCCAAGGGCCCAAATGATTGATGTTCGACCAACGTTCCGGCTGTGCCTTTTGATTTAAGCGCAACTGACCCGGCAGCCGAAACAATAATCTGCTCGAGTAAAGTTCCCTTGGAGAGATTTGCTCTCGCCAAAAGCTTGAAAGTTCGCTTGGCTGATTGTGAGTCCGGCTCGAAACGCGCCACTTGCCATGATTTGACTAGGAGTCCAAGTGGCTCAACCACATAAAGATTAGGCAAGTGATGATGCTTAATAATTTGTAGAGTTAACAAAATCAGCACCACTAGTAACACTACCGGCACCAGCCAGAATACGATTACCTCCATAGCTTAAGTATACCCGTCTTTAAAAAAGAACCGCCTGGTTAGGGCGGTTACGGATTGAGTAGTATCAGGGCAATGTTGGGGTATTTTTCTCTTACCCTCTTTTTTACTTTCCCCTTCAAATTGCGCAGAACTGCCTCCTTTATTCCAAGAACTTGTGCAGCTTCAGAGTTGGAAAGCTGCTCTACGCACGTCAGCCATAGTATTTTGGCCTCTTGCTCTGTCATAAGCTCCAGGATCATTGTTGCTAGCTCCAAGCGGCGTTCGTCTGGCTGCGGCTCAGGAATAAGCTCTTTTAGACTGCCCTGACGATTTCGGAGTGGGGCGTCTAGCGACAAGGCAGTAAGTCCCTTCCTACGGGTATCCATGACAAGTCGAGTCCTTGTAATCGTTAGGTCGAGCTGCTCTGACAATGCCTTTGCATTGCCTTCCAGTCCGGGAGAGTTTTCCAACAATCGGTTCATCTTTTTCAGCGCATCGTGCATGTACACAGGCAGTCGAGTAACGTTGCGTTGGTTATAGATGTTAATGATTGCGCGGTCAATTGCTTCTCGAATCCAGTGAGTTGCATAGGTTGAGAACTTAAAACCCAACTTTGGGTTGAATCGAGTAATGGCCCGATTCAAACCGAACATCCCTTCGCCTACTAGATCTTCCGTGTATGGAGTCTTATAGCTTTTTGCGATAGAAACCACTAAACCGATGTTGTGCTTTAGAAGTTCGACTCGTGCTTCCAGGGCATCTTGGCCACCAGACCACAATTGACTAAAAAGGTATCGCTCTTGCTCAGCAGTTAACAACGGCTGAGATTTTTGCGACGTTAGGTCCTTTAAGGCATCGTCCATCTCTGTCTCCTTGTTGTTATTGCTGTACAAGAAACCCTCCTTAGGGCTTCTCTGCGGTCCCAACCGGAGTCGAACCGGTGATTTCCTGGATGAGAACCAGGCGTCCTAGGCCACTAGACGATGGGACCAAAGCTTCGCCAGCAATTCGGCTATCTGCTGCCAGCAATCAGCCATTAGCAAGAACCAAGAAGCCGGAAGCTGAAAGCCATTAAGCTGGTAACATTTTACCCAAAAAGATGCCCCTAGTCGAGTTACTAGGGGCGGTTTTGAGCCTGAAACCATTCCTTCAGGTCCAGGGGTGGCTGAAAGTGCTTATGGCAACGTGGCTCGTAAACATCGCCAACCTGCCGACCTTCAATACTCACATCTTCGGCGAAGGCCGATGAGGGTTGACCATCAGTCAGGCGCTGGGAGAACTCGGCTTCCTCCCCACAAATACTGCAAGTTGCTGAAAGAATCTTGATCGAGCTGGCCATGGCCAGCAGATCTGGGATTGGACCGAACGGCAAACCTCGGAAATCGAGATTAAGCCCTGCTATCACCACTCGAGCCGATTGTCGGATTGTATAGACAACCTCGACTATCCCCGGACCAAAAAATTGGCCTTCATCGATCAGAACTAGGTTGATTTGGGGGGACATCTTCGCTAAAATTTCCCAACAGTTAGAAACCAAGACCGCGCGAATGGTCATATCCCCAAATCTGGAGCTGATAAAAGGTTTGGTCTGGCCATCGCCCATATCCGGACGAACAGCTAGAACCTCACGATTACCAACTTTTGCCTGGACTGAAAGCTTAATGAGCTCTGAAGATTTGGCCGAATACATCGGCCCGACAATCAAATCAAGCGGATGCATCGACTCACCTCCAGTAAAATGTACTTTTAGGTTAGTAACCGAATAGCGTCTTTGTCTTAACAGATATTAAATCAACAGGCAATAACTTCCCTGACTTTGGCGACCAATTCACCTGGGGTAATTTCAGTTTTGAGGAAGTATCCCTGAACCTTACCTTCGGCTTGGGCCTTGTACTCCAAATTAGGCAGGGCGGTAAGAATAATAATTGGGATGTGCTTGGTCTCCGGCAAAGAACGGAAAATTTTGAGTGCCCCCAGTCCGCCTTGCTTCGGTAGCATCAGATCTAGAAGGATGATGTCTGGTATGTGTAGCAAAGCGACGTCTATGGCCAGTAGACCGTCACTTGCTTCGAAAATCTCGAAATTATTATGGTGAAACGCCTCCTTATACAGGTGTCTCAACTCTTCGTTGTCCTCAACTAAAAGAATTCTTTTTTGTCGCATTCTAGTTGAAAGTTGCCTGAGTCTTTGCCCAAGACAAGATCATTACTCGCCCCAGTTTACGTAATTCGTCAACTAATACAATCGACAGAGCCACTGCTAGACAGACCACTAACGTCGAGATACTTAAGGCTGTTAGCCCTAGCAGATCCGCTAAAGGAGGGTAGTAGATGGCAATAAGGTGCAGTCCCGAAGCCAAACCAAACATTATTAGAAGCAAGCGGTTAGCTGACCAATTGAGGTTGAAGATCGACTGAACTGCCGATCGACTATTAAAGAGGTTGAACAGCTGGAAGAAGATCAGGGTTGTTAAAGCGGCCGTTCGAGCGTAAGTAAGGTCGCCAATATTGAGTCGGAAAACCAGCAGAGTCCCAACTGCCATAACGGCCGAAACTAACAGCATGCGGCCAAAGCTACCATTGCTGACGATCGTTTCTTTAGGATCTCTGGGAGGTTGACTCATTAGATCGCCTTCGGCTGGCTCAACCGTTAATGCCATAGATGTCACACCATCCGTTACTAAGTTTAGCCAGAGAATTTGAACCACCAAGACTGGTAGTGGCCAGTTCATCGCCAGCGCTGCCACGATCAAAATAACCTCTCCTAAGCTTGTCGAAACGAGGTAGTAAACAATTTTTTTGATATTCCCCCAAATTCTTCGACCCTCCGAGATAGCCGCTACGATACCGGTGATATTATCGTTGAGTAGAACCATCTCCGAAGTTTCGATAGCAATATCACTACCTGAGCGTCCCATCGCCACCCCAATATCAGCTTTTTTAAGAGCAGGAGCGTCGTTAACCCCATCCCCAGTCATTACCACTATCTCACCTCGCCGTTGTAGTTTTTCGACAATCAAAAGCTTGTCTCGCGGCGTGGCGCGGGAGATCACAGCAACACCTTTTAGATCGTGATGTTCCAGGTCTTGAGCGTGAATTATCTCGCCTTGGGTATCTAAACCGACTTTACGGGCAATATGAGCCGCAGTTAGTAGATGATCCCCGGTAATCATTAGAGTTCTAACTCCAGCAGCTAAAGCTTTCTCAATTACTCCCCGGGCTTCCGGACGAATTGGGTCGGTCATCGCCATAAGACCAACAAATGTCAGCTGATTTACCAATTCCGATCCGAGCTTGGTGTTATGAGGGTAGTCAGCGTAACCAAGCGCCACAACCCTATATCCTTGGGTGGCAAGTTCTTCAGCCTGTTTAATCAGCGCTTCGCGGGTGTCTTTAGTCAATCGTAGCCGTTTACCCCGATTGATGTATTGGCTTAAACCAATTATTCGCTCGATACTTCCTTTGGCGATAACCCGGTACTGGTCTTTAACGCGGTGGATAGAAGCCGAGTAGCGTTGTTCTTGATCAAATGGCAACTCCAAGACTTCCGGGTAGTCTTCTTCACGTTCAAAAGCGTAATAACCAGCCTTGGCCGCCACTACTGCCAAGGCCGTCTCGGTCGGGTCGGTTAACTGCTTAGCCTGGTCACGTTTAAGATCTTCTTTCGAAATAGTCGACATCGTCGCTAGACTGGTCAGTTCAAGTAGTCGGCCGAGCTCTGGATGCTTGGCCACACTGACAGTTTCGTCGTCCTTGTAGAACGAACCGCTCAATGCAAAACCTCTTCCAGAAACTCGATAGTCACCACTTGGTAGAACTAGGCGTTCCACCATCATCTCCCCTTCAGTTAGGGTGCCGGTCTTGTCGATACACATCATCGTTACGCTACCAAGTGTTTCTACTGCCGATAAACGACGGATTAGGGCATGGTGACGAAAGATTCTTGTCAGACCGACCGAAAGTGTCACGGTTAAGGCTATCGGCAGACCCTCCGGCACAATCGAGACTAATAACGCTAAGGTGATGCGGAAAGTATCTAGCAACTCTCGACCAGAAAGGTAACCGACGAGCAGAACTAAGAGAGCTAGGCCAACTGAAGCGATTGTTAAAAACCGTCCTAGGTGACGTAATTTTTTCTCTAAATCACTTGGCGTCTCTCTGACTTGGATTACCTCCCGAGCAATCAAGCCTAATTCGCTTTGCATGCCAGTTGCCACAACAACGGCGGTTGCCTGGCCGGATACGACTAGGGTAGATAGGTACAGGACATTTTGACGGTCGATTAAAGCTGAAGCGGCTGATATAACTGTATCTCGCTTGTGAGCGGGCATAGATTCCCCGGTTAATGGCGCCTGGTTAACTCGCAGACCTCTTGCTTCTAAGATTCGGGCATCGGCCGGAACTCGATCGCCAGCTTCGACAATAATAATATCTCCCGGCACCAAGTAACGAGCGGGGATTTTCTGCTCGATAGATTCACGAATAACACGAGCTTGGGGCGCCAAAATGCCACGCAACTTACTGATAGTTTTTTCGGCTCGGTACTCTTCAAAAAACCCGATGGCGGAGTTGATAATAATCACCGCGACAATAACAACCGTTTCAGTAACCCTATTCTGGTAGCCTGAGATAATTGCAGCCACAGCCAGGATATAAACGAAAGGGCTATTAAGCTGGTGAAAAAGCAACTTTAGTTTTGATACGTGCTGATCGTGTTTGAGTTCGTTAGAGCCGTGTTGATTGAGTCGGAAGCGAGCTTCGACTTGACTTAAGCCGTGGTGTTCATCAGTTCTTAACTCGGTTAATGTCCGGGTTTTTGGTTGCGCCCAAAAACTTTCAGATACTGGCCGGGGGTGAGTTGTGTTTGATGATACCATCAATAACAGGATATCCTAATTCGGCTGTTGAGACAGCCGAATAATCAAATAGCTGAAGTTCTATACGACACCGAAACATCCCAAATGATTCTCGTTCAGATAGCCTTCAAGCTAGTGACGTGCCACGGTCTTTCGGGTTTAGCCGCTATTGACAAAGTCCACTTAGTCAACTAGACTAAGGATATGAATGTAATCAACGTCCACGAAGCGAAAACGAACTTTTCTAAGCTACTTGAAAGAGTGGTTAATGGAGAGCGGATTGTAATTGGTAAGGCCGGCAGACCGGTTGCTCGTCTTGAACCAATTTCTATTACTGCCAAGAGTCGCAAGGTCGTCGGTGGTGGCTTTCGTCTGCAAGAAAATATCGGTCGGCCATTAACCCCGGAATATCTTAACGAGCTTGCAGAGAGTAAATACGAGTAGCTCAAAAAATGGTTTTGCTAGACGCTAATGTGCTGGTCTATTACCTAGATGAGACGTCTGATAACCATGCCCAAACCATCGGACTCCTTCAAAAACTGGTAGATGATGACGAGCAACTTGTAACCTCGCACCACATTATCGAGGAAGTATTATTTGTCTTATCAAAATTCTCTCCCGATATCGTTAGGGCTGTGGAAAGAATCACTAAACTACCAGGCCTAATCCTAGTCGAGCCTTCACCGAGTATTGATTTCGCCTTACGCTATGCTACCCTAAGCCAAAAATCAAATACGGGCGTGAATGACTCATTAATACTACAGCTAATGTTGGACGCCGGTATCGCAAAACTATTTAGCTACGACAAGAAATTGCTAAAACAAGCTCACGCTCTGCATATTGAGCAAATCTCCTAAAGATTAATTGTTTGTTGCGGGGGTTTTTTCGGCGGCGTCTTGGAGCTGGTCAGCATTAAAAGAGTCGCCAGTATTGTTCGTATCGGTCTGTGTTGGTGTCTTACGGCTAGCGATTACGCCAAGAGTAATCAACGCTATCGCTACTAACACCGCTACCCAGTAGAAGGCCTTGTTCATAAGCCAAACACTAGACTTGGGTTAAGAGACAGTCAATAGTTGTTGCCGGGGAAGGATTCGAACCTTCGATCTCCACGTCCAGAGCGTGGCGACATTACCGCTCGTCTACCCGGCAATACTCTGAAATTTTACCAGAAACAGGTTAACTGGTCACTACTTAGCTGATAGGGAGCGGTGGAGTCCGCGAGCTAAGAAGCGTACTTGCGACTATAGTTTTTTTATTGCAGTTGTTAGTCTCTTAAGAGACTCCTCTTTACCGATTACAGATAGTAGCTCAAAGCAACCAGGTGACGCATCACGTCCGGAGAGAGCAACGCGAACTGCCCAAAGCAACTCACCGTCTTTTATCTTTAAGTCTTCCGCGGCACCACGTAGAGCTGGCTCAACCATATCTAGGGCCAATGTTTTGATTTCGGCAATAACTGCGGTTGCGGCTTTCAGAGCCAACAGAGTATTTTCCTTGGTTGACTTTTTAGCTATCAGTAGGGAATTTTCATAGCTTGGTGCAACGAAAAAGTAGTCAATCAGTCCTTCTATCTCCCCTAACGTTTTTAATCGATCGTGAACTAAGGCAATCACGTCCAAAAAATAATCTGGTTTGTCTAATGTTTTCTGCAATAATTCTTTATCGGCAATAAAATTCTGCGCCTCGGAAGCAACTTCTCCGATAGATTTTTGACGAATATAGTAGCCGTTCATCCAAAGTAATTTTTCGGTATCAAAAATAGACGGACTCTTTCCGACACGGTCTATCTCAAATTCGTCGATTAGCTCCCGCATTGTGAATATCTCCCTGTCCGTGCCGGGATTCCAACCCAAAAGAGCGATGAAATTAACCAAGGCGTCGGGCAAAAAACCCTTGGCTTTATAGTCATCAGTAATCGAAACAGGGTTTTTGCGCTTACTCATCTTCGAGCGATCGGGGTTCAGGATGAGCGGAAAATGACCAAACTGCGGGCTCAAAAAGTTCAAGGCGTTGGCTAGCAGGATTTGCTTGGCGGTGTTAACTAAATGCTCTTCGCCTCTTAACACGTGGCTAATCTTCATCAAGTTGTCGTCAATGACGTTTGAAAATACAAACAGCGGCATACCATCCGTTCGGACAATGACAAAGTCGCCGAATAGTCCGGCGTCAAATTCGACCTTGCCCTTAATCAAATCTTCAAAGCTGACGGTTTGGGGCTCAACGGCAAACCTAATAGTACTAGTGCGACCTTCGCGTTCGAATTTATCAATTTCTTGGGCTGTTAGGTCGCGACAACGGCCGGAATATTTCGGCGATAGCTTCTTGCTCTCTTGGGCTTCGCGATCGGTCGCTAGCTCCTCTTGTGTGCAATAGCATTTGTAAGCGAGTTTCTTTTCAAGTAGCTGGGCGGTGAACGGTTCGTACAGCCCGAGCCGCTCTTGCTGAAAGTACGGCCCGTAAGGACCCTCGACTTCTGGTCCCTCGTCCCACTCCATCCCCAACCACTTCAATCCTTCAAGGATATCTTTTAGAGAGGTCTCGTCGTGGCGTTCTTTGTCCGTATCTTCCACTCGCACAACGAACTTGCCATCAAACTTCCTGGCAAAAAGATAATTAAACAGGGCTGTTCGAGCCGTCCCGATATGAAACCGGCCAGTTGGGCTAGGAGCGATTCGGACTCGTATCTCCTCCGCCATTAGACCAACCTCCTAGAGCCCAACTCCCAGGCTGGTTTCATAAGCGATCTCAAGATCGCTATATGAAACCGGCCAGTTGGGCTAGGCGCAATGCGGACACGTATTTCTTCAGCCATTAAACTCGATTATTCCTTTGTGGTGTTTTATTTTGGGCTCACTCTCGGCGTCGTCAATAGTAACGACATCGATTCGGATATTTTCGCTTTTATATTTCATCATTAGCTCGTGAGCAAGCAGGATTAACTTCTCTCGTTTGCGGGGCGTTATCATTTCGATGGCTGCGCCTTGCGAATCCGTTGTTTTGGCTTTGACCTCAACAATTACCAGCGTC
>ERZ1292623.884-Hain-H51-01um-R1-884-length-30460-cov-6_pt1 | contig 22524 bp, 24 predicted proteins | sample MGYA00564398_ERZ1292623 | MGnify/ENA primary metagenome ERZ1292623 (study PRJEB36523, sample SAMEA6512633) | groundwater metagenome | collected 2019-01-07 | study: AquaDiva: Metagenomics assemblies of 32 groundwater samples | reverse complement strand
TTTCTCCTCCATTACAATTTCCCGCCCTACTCCACCGGCGAAACCGGCTCTTTCCGCGGCCCGGGCCGGAGAGAAATTGGTCACGGCGCCTTGGCCGAGAAAGCTTTAAAAAATCTCATTCCAACCAAAGAAGAATTCCCTTACACCATCCGCGTCGTTTCGGAAATCCTCTCTTCCAACGGCTCCTCGTCAATGGCTTCGGTCTGCGCCGGCTGTTTGTCTTTAATGGATGCCGGCGTACCCATCAAAAAGATGGCAGCCGGGATCGCAATGGGATTAATGAGCGGTGAGGGGAAATACAAAATCCTCACTGACATTCAGGGGCCGGAGGATCACTATGGCGATATGGATTTTAAAGTAGCCGGGACTAAAGATGGAGTGACGGCCATTCAGATGGATGTGAAAATTGACGGTGTCACCACCAAAATACTTGAAGAGGTTTTAGCCCAAGCCAAAAAAGCCCGCCTGGAAATTATAGCGGCTATGGAAAAAACTTTAGCCCAGCCGCGGCCGGAGATTTCCAAATACGCGCCGGTGGTGATAACGCTGATGATTGACCCGGAAAAGATTGGCGGGGTGATTGGCGGCGGCGGCAAAACTATCAATGGCATTATTGCCCAGACCGGCATTATTAATATGGATATTGAAGATGACGGCCGAATTTATATTTATTCCAATGACAAAGAATCAGCCGAGAAAGCCCGGGCGCAGGTAGAGGCGATTGTTAAGGAATATAAAGTGGGGGATATTGTGGAAGGAACAGTGGTGAAGATTTTGGAGTTTGGAGCGATCGTGGAATTCGGACCAAAGCAGGACGGGATGATTCATATTTCTGAACTAAAAGAGGGCTATGTGAAAAAAGTGGAAGAGGTGCTGAAGCTGGGCGACTTTGTCCGGGCTAAGGTGATCCGCTCGGAAAATGGCAAGATTGGCTTGAGTTTGAGGGGATTGACAAAATAAGTGCGCTTTCAAGGCCTGTTGCTGGGCTGGCGGCCAGCGCCTTTGAGGAAACAGAATACCCCGCCCTCTAAGCACTATAATTTTATTGGTATAGAGGGCGGGGTTTCTTCTCCCTCGGCGAGCTGCTTTTTGTTCCCGCCTGAGGCGGACGATTGTAACAAAAAGACCAAGCCAGCTCGCCTCCGGGATGTTCCTCAAGAGGCATTGGCCGCCAGCCCGCCAACGACCAAAAGCTTTAATATTTTTAGAGAGCCAGCCAACCTTCTTCTCAGCAATACGCTTCGTTGCGCATAAATTCCACTTCGCTCAATATTGCTTCGAAGAAGGTTGGCTGGCTCTAGTCCGAGTGGTTGTTTGAAGAAGTAGTGAGGAGGGCTGGCTGGCGACCAAAGGCTTGTTAGGTTAGACTCACCCGGCGAACCCGGGTTGTTTTTTTCCACTTGTCTGAATCGGGGATGGAGTTATACTTAAATTATGAACGGAGATAACCAACAATCAGGAGGAGGCGGGACGCCGCCGGGGACGCCGCAGGTGCCGCCGTCGCCGGAGACACCAGAGATTAAATTAAGAACGATGGAGTCGGATGTGAAATCAGTGGAAGAAAGCGGGGGAGGAGAGCCCAAGCCCGAGTATATTGACCTGCCTTCCGGAGGATTGACTCAACCGCCAGCCGGCCAACTGCCAACAGAGGCGGGAACGACTGCCATTACCCCAGAGACGCCCCGGAGCCGGGGCTGGCTGACTTGGCTGATTGTCATTATTGTCATTGTCATCTTGGGCTGGCTGGCTTATGCCTATGTCTGGCCAATAATTTTTGGACCAACTGAAGAAATCCCCGAAGAATTACAAGCCCAACCCGGAGAACCAGAGGCGCCCGTAGAAACACCATCAGCTCCCGCAGCCGCCAGCGGCCGGCATCAATCACTTTTTGGTTCATCACCAGAAGCGCTGACTCTGGTCAACCTGCCTGATTACACCCTAGTCAACATTCTTACCGCCATCCAAAATGAAGCGGCCGTTATTCCCAGCGGCGGCAATATTAAAGAAGTGACGATAACTGATGCCCAAGGCCCAGCGGCCTTTAGCCGATTAATAACCGCTCTGATGCCTGAGCTGGCTGGCGGGCTGGAAAATACTTTAAAGAACACTTTTGAAGACGACTTCACTGCCTATATCTACTACGACGATAATGGCTTCTGGCCGGGCTATGTGGTCAGAATTAAACCCAATACCAATGTTGATGTGGTTAGTCTAGCCAGCCAACTGCAGCAACTGGAAAATGCCGCCTTCACCAATCTCTTTCTGACACCGCCGGGTGAATCGCAGGACTTCCGCGGCGGCACTATCAAAGGCAAATACAACAACCGCTATGCTCCCATGGGTCAAGCCGGCGCTTCCTTCAACTACGGCCTCTACGACCAATACTTGGTTATCACCACTTCTTACAACGCCCTTTTAGGCGCCCTTCAGCTCTTGGAACTCTAAGCCCTGGCGCAGGCGGTAGCTGAAAGCTTCACTGATGTGAGCGTATTTGACCACTGGCGATTCTTCCAAGTCGGCAATTGTCTGGGCAACTTTAAGAATCCGATAGTAACCGCGGGCTGTCAGCTGGTATCTATCCCAAACCTGATCAATAAATCTTTCCGCCTCAGGCGTTAATTTAATCAGTTTGTCAGAGAGTTTTGAGCTCAGCTCGGAATTGGTATGAAGGCGGCGGGAGAGTTGAGAAAATCTTTCGCTCTGCAGTTGACGAGCTTTAATAACCCGACCCCGATATTCTTCACTTTCACTGCTTAACTCCTTATTCTTAATTCTTAATTCCCGCAATTCCACCCGCGGCACATAAATCTGAAGATCGATCCGGTCCAAGAGCGGACCGGAGACCTTTCTCTGATAACGATGGATCTCGAACTGCATACAAGTACAGCGCCGCTGGTCGTCGCTCTGATAACCGCAGGGGCAGGGATTCATCGCCGCCACCAAAACAAAGCGCGCCGGCAAGTTGAGATGAGATCTGGATCGAGCCACCACTACCCGGCCGCTCTCAAGCGGCTGGCGCAATGATTCTAAAACATCGCGGTGAAACTCCGGCAGTTCATCAAGAAACAAAACACCCCGATGGGCTAAGCTGATTTCACCCGGTCGGGGATAACTGCCGCCGCCGATGACCGCTGGTTCAGAAGCAGTGTGATGAGGCGCCCGAAAAGGCCGGTGGGCAATATAGGGCTCTTCACCGAGCAAACCGGCGGCGCTATAAATCTGGGTGGCCTCTATCAATTCCTCTAAAGCCAAAGGCGGCAAAATTCCGGCTAGGGCCTGAGCCAACATTGTTTTGCCGCCGCCGGGCGCGCCAATCATTAAAAGATTGTGACCGCCGGCGGCGGCTATCAATAAAGCTCTCTTGGCATTGCCTTGGCCCTTGATCTCAGAGAGATCGGTATGCGGCGCCGGACCCCTGACATCTAACATGGTAGGGGGCTGGGGGCGGATTTTTAGATTGCCTTCCAGATAATCAATGATATCTGTAAAATTTTCTAAAGGGATAATTTTGATGCCGCTGATAATGGCGGCTTCGGCGGCATTGACCTTGGGCACAAAAAGAAATTTAAATTTCTTTTTCGCCGCCAGGCGGGTGATACTGAGACTGCCGTTGACCGGCCGCAGTGAACCATCCAGGGCCAACTCACCAACAAACATTTTATCTTTGGTCTGAAACGGCTTGACCTGCTGGCTGGCCAAAAGATAACCAACAGCAATGGCCAGATCGTAATGAGAGCCGGTTTTTTTGATATCGGCCGGCGCCAAATTAACAACTATTTTCCGATTTTCTTTAGTAGGCGGCCTAACGCCGCTATTTTTCAAAGCCGAGCTGACCCGCTCTTTAGCCTCAGAAAGCGCCTTATCAGCTAAGCCAACGATATTAAAAGCATGAAGACCGACATGCAAGTCGGTCTCCACTTCTACCAGTCTGGCTTCAACTCCTTCCAGCGCCGCGGCATAAACCCGCGAGAAATTAGTGCCCATTTTTACACTGCTTGCAGTACCAGGACTCGGGATCGGCTTCTAAAACATCCATCCCAATCTCGCCCCGACACTTCTCACAGCGGCCGTAACCACCCTGATCAATTTTCCTCAAAGCGTCATTAACAGCGCCCAGGCGCTGTTTTAAAGAGAGGCGGGTGGCGTTATTAACTGTCAATTCCTCGGCCTGATCAGCTTCTTCATCATAAGAACGACCTTCGACATCAGTGCCCATATTAGTCACCATCGGATGATGACCCAATTCTTCTTCAAGATAGGCCTTAGTTTTAAGCAAAGTTGTTTTAAATTTTTCCAGATCCTGAGGCGTCATAGAGTTATGTCAATAACTTTAATCAAGTAAACGATTTTGTCAATGGTTTGTTACAGTTTTATCGATAATAATCGACGCTCTTTGCTCCTCACTGGCAAAAATGTAACCTAAAGCAAAAGCCAAAGAGATAATTAAAATTAATAACAAAATTTTATAAAGCCGCGCCTGCTCCAATTTCAGCCATTGCCAGAGTAAGTGGAGGCGCCGCCTCATCGCCAGGCAAAAGGATTGTCGATGCCGCTGGCGCTGAAGTGAACATGGCAACCGGTTTCGCCCGTAACATTGCCAGTCCGCCCCACCAAAGCAATTGGTTCACCAGCTACCACATACTGCCCCACTGCTGCCAAATTTTTCTGATTGTGGGCGTAACTGGTGCCAATACTATGACCGTGATCGATGGCCACCAGATTGCCATAGCCATGATTCCAGCCGATACTGGCTTCACTAACCAAACCACTGGCGGCGGCGTAGATAGGATTGCCGCAGCGGCTGGCGATATCAACTGCATTGCCATCGTGCAACTCACCCCAATTGCGGCCAGTAGTGGGAATAGCCAAAGCCACCTCTTTGGTCACAGGATTAATAAATTCTGCCGGGCCGCTGGTGGCTTCAAGGGCTGCCGGCGTGCTCTCTAAAGAAAGAATGGCCTCTGTCTCTCCCGGCCCGCCCAACTTAACAGCAGTTGCCGGTTGCTGGAAGTATCCAAAAAATAGTAAATTTAAGAAAGAGGCGGCTAAGACAAAAACAGCCACTAAAACGGCTTTCCTCGCCAAAAAACCTAATTTTCTGATCAACTTACTAATACCTTGAAATCTAGCAAATTAAACCCGAAACAGCAAGAAGCGGTCAGCCACGGCTCTGGGCCGCTTTTGATTGCCGCCGGCGCCGGCTCAGGCAAGACCCAGACCCTCACCAACCGCCTCCAATACCTGATTAATACCCTCAAAATACCACCGGGAAATATTCTCGCCATTACTTTCACCAATAAAGCCGCTGATGAGATGAGAAAAAGGGTTCACATTGGTCAATTGTCAAATACTAAAGGTCAAATGTCATTTATAGGGACTTTTCATTCTTTTGGAGCGAAAGTTCTCCGGGAAAACTGTCATCATTTCAACCGCACGCCCCGGTTCACCATCTTTGATGAAGACGACTCGCTGACGCTCTGCCGGCAAGTCTGCCGGAATCTTAATCTGGATAAGGAGAAATATAACCCCATCGATCTGGCGGGGCAGATTACTGAATTTAAAAATGAGTTGATCCGGCCTGACCCGACCACAGTCGAAGGCAAAGTCTTCTACGATTATGAAGCTAGTTTGGAAGAAAATAACGGCTTTGATTTTGATGACCTGATTGAAAAGCCGATTAAACTATTGCGGGAGAAAGCCGGGATTTTAAAAAAATATCAGGAGCAGTATCAATATATTTTGATTGATGAATATCAGGATGTGAACGCGGCCCAGTATCAGTTGGTGAAATTGCTGGCGGGAGAGCGAGCCAACCTCAGTGTTGTCGGCGATGATCAGCAGGCCATTTACGGCTGGAGAGGCGCCGACTTCCGCAACTTTCTTAACTTTGACAAAGACTGGCCAGCGGCCAAGGTGGTCCTGCTGGAAGAAAACTACCGCTCCACTCCCAATATTCTCCGGGCAGCCAACGAAATCATAAAAAACAATAAATTTCAGCGACCGAAGCGCCTCTGGACGCAAAAACCAGAAGGGGAGCCGATCGTCCTTTTCGCTGCTCAAGAAGAACACGAAGAGGCCGATTGGCTAGCCGGAAAAATCCGTCAACTTTGGCAAAACCAAGGCCATGCGCTGGAAGGCATCGCCCTTATTTACCGCACCAATGCTCAATCGCGGGCCCTGGAACAGGCTCTGATTGCTGAAGAAGTCCCCTATCGTATTTTCGGCGGCATCAGATTTTACGAACGCAAAGAAATTAAAGATATCCTCGCCGGCCTGCGCCTGGCCCAAAACCCCAAAGACCAATTAAGTATCGAGCGGCTAGTCAAAAATTTCCCTCAAAGCAAAACCAAATTGCTGGTGGAACAATTGCCGCGGCTGGCTCAGGAACTAACCCTGATCCAGTTAATCAACTACTTTCTCAACCACACCGACTATTTTCAATATCTGGAACGCCGCTTCCGCAACTCTGAAGAACGAGAAGAAAACGTCAAAGAGTTAATCAATTTTGCCGCCAGCTTTGTCGACCGGGGCTTAACCGCTTTCTTGGAGCAGGTAAGTTTGGCTCAGGCCCAAGATGCTCCGGCCGGGGAGCGGGGAGTGAACTTGATGACCATTCACCTGGCTAAGGGGCTGGAATTTGATACGGTTTTTATCGCCGGCTGCAACGAAGGCACCCTGCCTCACCATCGCTCTTATAACACCGAAGAAGAATTGGAAGAAGAGCGGCGGCTGATGTATGTGGCCGTCACCCGGGCCAGCCAGCGGCTCTTTCTCTCTTTTAATAAAATCCCCTCTCGCTTTCTCTATGAAATCCCGCCGGAGCTGGTTCTCTTCATCAACCAAAATGGCCGGGCGCCGGCTCGCGGCCGCGAAGGCTGGTCAGCCGGCCGAAGCCCTGGCGAAGGTTGGTCAGCCAGCCGAAGCAGTGACGGGGGCTGGCCTGCCAGCCGAAGCGATGACGGGGGCTGGCCTGCCAGCCGAAGCGATGACGGGGGCTGGCCTGCCAGCCGAAGCCTTGGCGAAGGCTGGGAGGAAGAACTGTGGATTGATTATTAAATACGCTATAATAAAATGATGCTCAAAAGAATTCTGATTATTACTCTAATTTTAACAACCACTGTTTTTATCGCCTTTGCTCAACCCGGCAGTCAGATCCAAAAAACGACAATCGAAAAAAACATCGAGGAAATACAGTACCTAGGAGATTCTCTAAAAGAAAGAGTTAAATTAGTGGTCGACGGACAAATAACTGAGGCCAGAGAAAGAAAAGAGATGATGGAGGCCGGACGACCTCAAACTAATATCATTGGTCACGAAAGGGTTTTAGACAACTTCATCAAAAAATTACCCCAACCAAAAACAATCGATCAGCGACTGGCTTGGTGGAAAAAAGTAAAGGAGAAAATTGATCAATTAACCGAGGATAAATCTTTGGCCAATCACCTCCAAGCCCATGCTAATCGATATCTGCTCAATAAAGAATTTGATGAGGATGTGGGCCGCTATAACAATCTCCTTCGCGAACTCCAGACAAGGGGTTATCTTAAAGGCCTCTCCCCAATGCTAAAGTCTGATTTAATAAAAACTGCTCAAGAGGCAGAAATAGCCCGCCTCCGCGCTGAACAAAGACGGCTGGCCCGACAGCAAGCAATCTCTCCACCAGCTACACCCAATATTTTCCAAAGATTTTTTAACTTCTTCACCAGACCGCCGGCCTTGCCCGGCGGCGGAGGCGGCCCCCGGCGGATTGGGAGATAATGCCGCACCGACTTGGTCAACATTCCAAAGCTGATTAAATTTGTTAATGAGAAAGGCTTTGATGAAAAACGGGCCTGGAAGACAGAATTTGAAAAAAATGCGGCCTAGGAATCTAGACCGCCTCTCTCTCGAATCTCTGCTATGATCTCAGAACAAGGAGCGAATCCAAGAGAGAGAAAATTCTCTAGACAATCGCCCTCAAAATCTGGCAATCGTCCCTCTCTATCTAGATCCAGCTTCTGCCGGGCTTCAGAAAAGAATTTCTCCCAAGATTTGAGAAAAAGTTCAGCAATGGCGATTACTTGTTCTTCACCACCACGATTGATGATTTCGGGGATTATCCCCTGATCATCTTTCTCAATCTCGGGAATCGGGTCAGTCTCAAACGGCGGCACTCCGCCTAATTTGATAAGCCGACCCAAGTCAACCCTGTTTTCCTGAGACAGTCCTTCACCTAACGCTATTCTTGGCTTTAGTTCGTTCAAGAAAGAAAGCCAAGAGGCGCACCAGCCGGTCGCGAGATTAAGCAAAATCTCGTTTCCTTCCCGAAGCACAATGTCAATCTTTCTCTCCCAAACTGTCATGTCAATAGTCATAAACGATTCCTCCCTTATTCGAGATTGGTTGAGAAGTACTAATTTAATTATAACAGAGAATCTGGCTTTGTCAATTGCAAAACGTGTGGTATGATTAAAATCTAATGAGATGTTATTTCCTCCTTCTATTGTCTATAACGTTGTTTTTCTTATTATCTATACCACTACCAATTCACTCCCAAGGAAGTAAGCAGACTGAACAACCCGGCCGGCCCCTCAGACCAAAAGACTCTCTTGACGATATTGAAACAGCCCGGAAGGCACGCCTGCGTCATGAAATTGAATACAAAAAGAAGCTCGCGGAAATTAACGAATTAAAAGATCGCGAAAAAAATTTAAAGCAAAGTATCGCGGCTCGTATCAGGTATCGTGAGGAATATTTGAAAACGGTGCGCGGTATTTCAGAAAAAGAGAGGGTAAAGCAAATATCTTTACTTAATAAAGAGATAGGGTAATATCAAAAACAGTTTGAGAATCTCACAAGTGATATAGCAGACATTGAAGTTAGGACTGCGCCGCGATTAAAATCTCTAGAAGTTGACAAAAGCTGCCTTTTTTATTATAGTTCTGAATAGAACAACCAACAAACTAGGAGGTGATTAGATGACAACCGCTATGATAAAGTCGCCGGGAGGCTACTACTACGATGCGGCTACCGACGGCAAAGGCGAAACGGGGATTGGTGTTTTGTGGCTGGCGGCATATGCTGATCCGGCTCGCATTACCGATCTGCTTATCGAGCTCATTAGCTTGATGACAGAGCCACTGACCGTAACCTTGGAGGCCGAGATCCCTAATCTAAGCCTCAAGGAAAAGTTTACCTGCCGGAAAACGTCAGGCCAGAAAATCAAAGCCGCCCTAAAGGACCATCGCCAACTTATCGAAGGAGACTTCCATTTCAGTCTTCTTGTAGAAGAAAACAGGGATGAGGGCCGGGCCGTCTACCTTACCCAAGAAAAGTTCTTCTACATCTGGAGCGACGAAGCCGATTCAAAAAATCCCCTTCCCAGCTATCAGCCTTTTGAGACGGCGTTTTCCCGAAAAGGATTAGTGCCGAACGAAGTCAATTTTGAACTTTACGATGGCTTCGATGGCCGCCGTCTCCTGCAGAATCAGCCTTGGCTGTTCTCTGCTGAATTTCACGATCTGGTGCAAAGACTGAAGGCAGAAAAAGTCTGACGTCAGTCCATCTCAGAGAAAGGAGGGTGGACTGATTTTTTATATTTGTCATAATTAGCTTGTGAGACTAAAAGCGGTCTTTTTGTTGGCTCTAATTTTTATATTCTTACTCTCGAACTCTTTTTTTATAGCGGTAGTGAGAGCTGATGACTATGTTTTCCCCAAAGAGCTGGATATGTGGTTAGAGAGAAAAATTGTTGAATTAGAAAGGGCCAAGCAGCCCTTGCTAAAAAACTATCGGGAAAATAGAAGGAGGATCGAGGCTATTAATCAGACAATTAAAGACCTGCGAGAAGCTAAGGGGGTCACCGAATTTCTGCTCGATCCCAGCGCGGCTGCTGGAATGGACTTGAAAAATATAAAAGACCCCCAAGAAAGAAAACGACAATTGGACTTACTTCAAGAACGATTGAATAAAGATCTTGCTCAATCAGATAAACAAGAAAGGAATCTGCTAAGGAGCGACAAAGCCACGTCTCATCAAATAGAGAATCTTCACCGAAGCCGAGCTCAAGCAGATGGTTTAAGAAAATATTTGGAAAAATTTAAGTCGGGATTGGCCAGTCTCGATCCAGATCAATGGAAATTTAATGCCAATACTAATTGGATAATTGAGGGTCTGGATGATGCCTTGGGAAGAATTGGCTCGGGCCCCGGCGGTTTTGTTGAAGGAGTTCGCCATGGTTTAAGAAACTTGGCTTTTGGTGAAGAGGGTTTTATTGATCTTAAAGTGGTCCAAGCTGAATTAAAAAAGTTGACTGATGGTCTGAGGAAAGCCGGAGAATATAATGTTGGCAAACCGATTATTAAGGTAATTCGTGTGGGCGGAAGAGCTCTTCTGGTTGTCGGAGTTATTGCTGACGCCGGCTTTACCATCCTTGATATCTATACCTTTGAAGGAGATTTCCTTCACAAATTGGCCTACGCCGGCGACCAATTTTTCTATATTCCTTTTACCCCGAAGATTGGACTGACTGAGAATTTATTTAAAATCAGCGCCGGGGGCGGGATTTGGATTCACTTAGACAAAAAAAAGAGTGGTTGAGTTATTGAAACAAATCGAAAATTTGGAAAAATGCCTTAAGGCCTATGAAGGCTCGGGCGGCGGCTATTGTGAAACTCCGCCTCTTTTTGGTATTGGCGAAAAACGAACCAAATTTATTAATACCAAAGAGGAGGCGGCTGAACAAGAAGAATACCTAGACCGCTACTATGAACAATTGCTTAAGGCACTTGACGATTTGAAAAAACATAATGCTGAAAAAGAAAAGCCGACGTCAGAATCGTCGCGTCAAGAAAAAGAGGACGACCCGCCCTTAAAAGACCAAAACCTGATGCCCCCTATTCCAGCTTATCCATCTAAATCACCAGGATTAACAACTTACAATCAAGATCGGCTTGGACGCTGGCTTAACTTCTTTGATCGTCTGTTGTTTAAATGAAACATCTCGGTCAGCATTTCCTTAGAAATCACTCTGCTATTAAAAAAATAGCGGCGGCTTTGGAATTAAAAGAAGGTGATGTCGTTGTTGAAATCGGCTCCGGACACGGGGAGTTGACCAACGAATTAATAAACCACCCTATCGAAGTCACCGCCATAGAAAGAGATAAAAACTTGGCGAAAACCCTTGAGTCAAATGTCAAAAGTCAAAGGTTAAAGGTTATTGAAGGCGACATTCTAAAACTCCTCCCGCAACTCACCTACAACCTACAACCTATCACCTACAAGCTTGTCGGCAACATTCCCTATTACCTCACCGGCTATTTATTGCGCCTAATAGGGGAGCTGGAATACAAGCCGTCGCTCATAGTTTTCACTCTTCAAAAAGAAGTAGCCGAACGGATTGCGGCTAAACCGCCCAAGATGAATAAATTAGCCGCCTCGGTTCAATTCTGGGCTGAGCCGGCAATTATTGATTATCTCCAGCCCGCTGATTTTTCCCCGCCGCCAAAAGTACATTCGGCTATAATCCGTTTACGCCCTAAACCCCATACCCTAAACCCTAAACCCTATTATCAAATGATTAATCTGCTATTCAAACAGCCAAGAAAAACAATCAAAAACAACCTCCGCGGCACAGGACTGGAAAACCATTTTAAAACACTTAACCTCACCGGCCAAGAAAGACCGCAGGACTTAGATTTAGAAAAATTAATACAACTATCTCAGTTTATAAAACTCTAAACTCTAAATAAAAGATTTAGGGTATAGGGTTTAGGGTTTAGGGTATAGGGTATTTATAAAGCTCTAAACTCCAAGCCCTAAGCTCTAAACAAACTCAAAACTCAAAAACGTTTTTGGATTTTGGATTTTGGTTTTTGGAATTTGTTTAGGATTTAGAGCTTTAGTTTATTTAAGGTTATCCACTAACTACTCACTGCTTCTTAACTTATAATTAAGAGTAATGGGGCTAACAACAAGATTTGGCCTGGTATTTGGTATTGCCCTAGGACTTTTTGTTGTCTTAGTAATTTTTGGCAACCTCATTGGCCCGCCCACCCGACCCAATTTAGATCGGGTAGCCGGCGCCCCCGGCCTCCAGACTGTGTATAACTTCCAGCAGATTGTTGCTCCCAGCCGTTACTTTAATCCTGTTACCAATCAAAACCTGACTAAAAGCTTGGCGGCTGTTATTGGCCGCAATATCGTAGAATTAAACCCGAAGGGGCCGCGGGCCTTCGATAGTCAGGGACAATTTTTAGGGGTGGCGGAAGCTGATGACGTGGCTGAAGCGGCACTGGCTGAAGCGCTCAAAAATTTTGACCAAAGTTCCTTCCGGCCGGCCATTGACCGGGAGCAAATAAAAATCAGTGATCAGCAGACAAAAGACAGCTACAAAAAATCCTTAGCCGCCATTCTTGAAAATCACTTCCTCAACTCTCCTTTGCCTTGGCGCAATACTTCTCCGGAAACGGCTGTACAAATCATCGGCACCTATAACGTTCTCCTCAACCAACTTTATAAATTACCAGCGCCGCCGGAACTGGTTGATTATCATCGGGAATTACTAAGTGTTTTCACTGGCCAGAAATTGGTGCTGGAAGCTTTTAAAAATTCCGAAGCTGATCCGCTGCGGGCAATTTTGGCAGCTGAAATGGTGAAAAATCTTAATCAGGAACTAAAGAGTCTGCTAAAAAACCGACTATGATCAAAAAAACCCTGACAATTTTTCTCCTGCTGACGATCTTGATTCCGGGAATCATCCGGCCTCACCCAGCCGAAGCTGGGCTGGATGATGTGGTGGAAAAACTGGCCAATGCCGCTGATGCCATCACCGGCGGCATGGGATTCTTTGTGGACTTTTTTGTGAAAACAGCGGTGGAGGTGGCTAAAAAACGGCTTTTAGATGCAGTCGTGGACCAAATTATTGTTTCGATTGAAGGCGGCGGCCAGCCAATGTTTGTTCAGGATTGGAAGGGCTTCTTGGAACAATATGTCAATGTCGCCACCGGCGATGTAGTAGAGGCCCTGGGTTTAGGGGCTGTCTGTCGGCCCTTCGGCATCCAACTCCAGCTGGCCTTGTTTCAACCACCCCGCTTCAGCAACCAGATTACTTGTACCCTTGATCAAATTGTCGGCAACATCGTTAATTTCTATGAAGATTTCCGCCATGGCGGTTTCATCGCCTACCGCGAGATCTGGCAGCCGCAAAATAACTTCTACGGCGCCCTGCTGATGGCGATGAACGAAAAGAATAAAAGAATCTTTGCCAACATCTACGCCGCCACCCAAGAGGCGGCGGCCGGCAGTGGTTATCTGGGCATCAGAAAATGTGATGCCACTGGCCGCTTCTGCTACATCCAAACTCCCGGCACCCAAGTGGGCGCTCTATTGGCTAAGGCCTATGGCTCTAAAATCGACTGGCTGATTAATACCCGCGACTTGGCTGGCTACACCGCGGCTGTGGCTGATGCCTTAATCATCCGCCTGACCCGCGAAGGCGTCTTCGCTCTGCGCAGTTACGCCCAAGACCTGCCTTCTTCTCAAGAAATCTACGCCCGGGCCACTGGAGAAATTCCTGACGACCGCGATCGCTGTGCCAACTTAACCGGCACCTTCCTTGAAGACTGCCGTGCCGCCCAAATTATTGAAGAAGGTAATCTGCAAAGCAACCGACGCGCTCTCATTAACCAAATTAACCTCACTCTCAGACCACTGCAGTCAGCTGAAGAAAGTTTGCGACAGTCTTTAGCTAAACAAGAAAGTCTGGTTAACGGCCTGACTGAATTAAGACAATGCCAACTGGGACGGGGCCAGCAGCGAGGCGATACAGAAACTGAACTGGAAACAGCCAACAATCAATTGGGCTCTATTACTCTGGAATTAAGTGATATCAACAGCATCACTACCAGCATCTTGAACACCCGGCTGGAACTGGAAAACCCGCCCACCCCCAACCCCTATGTCTTAACTCAAATCTTCAGGCAAGCCGAACCCCTGCTTAACCCGCCTGAAGCTAATCGTCTCAAAATTGATAAACAAGCCCAACTGACAACTATCACTGCTCAAGTTAACCCCCGTCTTCAGAAGATACCTGTAGAAATACAACGATGCGCCAACAACTAGTTTTCAGTTTAATATTGCTTTTACTGATACCCCTGACAGCCTTGGCCGCTCAAGACAGTGTGGCTAGTTTGGCCAGTGAAGCGGCCGGCGGCTTGATGGGTATTTTTGGCGGGCTGACACTGGAGATGCTGGAATTTATCCTCTCTTATGTCAATCTGGCCATCAGCTTTATTGGCGGAGCGGTCTTTGTCCTGGCCGGGCTGTTCATTCAAACAGCTCTCTTACTCAACGCCACCATCCTTGATAACGAATGGGTACTGGTCGGCTGGCGCATTGTCCGCGATCTGGCCAACCTTGGTTTTGTCATTGCCATCATCATTATTGCCTTTGCCACCATGCTTCAGTTGGAAAACTACGGAGCGAAAAAAATGTTGGTGATATTAGTGATGGCGGCGGTCTTGATTAATTTCAGTTTGGCCATCGCCGGCGTCTTTATTGACTTCTCCAATGTCTTTACTGCCTTGTTTGTGAAAAAAGCCATCGGCGGCGGGTCGGCCGATGCCTTTTCTTTGGATAATCTCAATCGTTTTGCCGGCAATCTGGCCTATGCCTTCTCCCCCCAAAAACTGCTCGAGACCAATGATAATCCCGATATCTACAAATCTATTGGGACTTCAATGGCAGGGATGATATCGCTTTTTGCCTCAACCTTTTTTCTTTTTCTTTTTACCACCCTGGCCGCCTTGTCAATGCTGGCAATCGCTTTAATGCTGTTGGTGCGCTATGTCAATCTCAGCCTCCTGCTGATTCTTCTGCCCGGAGCGGTGCTGGCCCTGACCCTGCCTAAAATGGAAAAGTACTGGAGTCTTTGGGTTAATAAATTCTTCAGTCAGATCATCTATCTCCCGGCAGCTACTTTCTTTATTTACCTGACTATTATCTTTGTTGATCTTAAAGCCCAAGCGGAAAAATCAGGGATGGCGGCTGAGAGTCGCCAACATCTGGCTTTTCTGGTTGATCAGCAGAGCGGCAATGCTTTTTCTGGTTTTCTCGGCTTAATGGCCCAACCCTTTGCTCACATTGCCCAGATGATTGTGGTGATCTTTATCCTGACTTTGGGAATGAAAACAGCCGCGGCTGTTGGTGATGGCGGCGCCGCCGCTATTGTTGGTATGTTCAATACTGCCCGGGGCTGGGTGATGGGTCAGGTTAAGGGTCGGGCCAAACAAGCTGGCGGACTGGCCGCCCGAGCGGCTCTGCGGACCGGCGGCCCGGAGAAAGGGCTGGGCGCCCGGATGACCAACTTGATGGCCCGCATTCCCGGCTTGCGCCGCCTAGCAGCGCCCTTACAAGGATTTATCTCCGGCTCTAAAGAAAATATTGATCGCTACGCTAAAGAATACGAACAAATGGGCAAGCAGGGCGCTCTTAATATTGCCCGCAGTCCGGGATTGTTGGGTGAACAGAATCCGGAGCGGCGAACGGCTCTGGCCCGGGTGATTGCTGAAAAAGGCTGGCTTAGTGAAGAAGGTGGTGGTAAAGGCCTAACTGCCAAAGAATTTGAGCCGTTCCTGACCACTGCTGAAAAATGGGGGGTGAAGAAAGAAGATTTGCTAAGAGTGGCTCCCCAGCTTTATTCAGCTTTTGGTTACAAATCTGATCCAGCTGAGCTGGATAAGCTGGTGGCTGAGCTTTATAGAACTGACGAAGATGTTGACAAGATTAGCGCCGGCGCTTTGGAGAACCTGGAAATTGTCAGTCGCCTCACATCTCAACAAACCAAGCGAATTATTCAGCGCGGCAGTTATGAAAAGAGACGGACTTTAATTAGAACCCTCAATCGGCTCGATGAGCCGCTAATGCCTGTGGAGATGAGCCGGAAACTAGCCATTATGGTTCAAGGATTCAAAAATCTGAGAACCACCCCTAACTTAAGCGGGATTAGAGAGGTGCCGGACTTGATTACCAAAGCTGAGGCAGCGGCAGGAGCGGTTTGGCCGGCAACGACAGCGGCAACTCCGCCGCCAACCCTGCCTCTGCCGCCGGCGCCGCCAGTTCCAACCAGACCAGATACCACGCCGGCGACGCCATTAGCCGGCTGGCCGGCTGGCAGGCCCACAGTCCTGCCTCAACCTGAACCAACCCCACCAATCTTGCCTCTACCCCCAACCCCGCCGACTGCAGGCCCGGCGCCGACCCCCCCAGCTCCGCCAACACCACCTCTGCCGCCAATAGCGCCACCTCTACCACCGGCGCCAACGACGCCGCCAGCCCCTCCCAGCAGACCAATTCTATCAACACCTCCGGCTTCTCCTACTGCGCCGCCGGCAACACCACCCGGGCCTCCGGCACCGCCACTACCACCAACACCGCCAACACCAACACCACCAGCTCCAACTACTCCACCCACTCCACCGGTCCCGCCAGCTCCGCCTGCCTCTCCGACACCCTTAAGACCGCCTGCGCCCCCAACTCCACCGACTGCGCCGCCTGGCCGGCTGGCAGGCCCACAGTCCTGCCTCAACCTGAACCAACCCCACTCACTCCACCAACCCCACTCACTCCCCCGACTCCACCAGCTCCTCCTCCAGCAGTTAGGCCGGCCGCTACTCTTCAAGAACGAATTGAATATGCTCGCTGGAAAGTTAACGCCTCGCGTCAAGATCTAGAACACTTGCAAGAAACTGTGCCCAATCCCCAGCACACAGTCATTACCTCAGCCCGCCAAAACCTGCGCCGGGCAGAAAGAGAATTAGCCCGACTCCAACAACAAACCTCCCCTGATGGTTTACCAATCCAATGATTACTCTGATTACTCTCCAAAAAAGCAAAAATCAATGTTTGGGGGTGAGACCCCCAAACATTCATTCAAACAAATGATTGCTCAAGAGAAAGTAGAAAAACTTCATCTGGTCTTCAGCGCCCTCCCCCAAGAGGCGCAGGATTGGCTGGGCTCAGAAGAAGCGGCCCGGCTGACTGAAGAAATTAACAGCCGCCATGGCCTGACCAGCGGCCAGGAGTATCTGATCCCGGAATTATTATTCCGCTTGGTCACTGATGATTTAGCGCCTTCAGAATTTACCGCTGCCCTAAAAGATGCGCTAAAACTCGACCTTGAAACCAGCCGGGTTGTCACCAAAGAAATCAGAGAGAAAATTCTTGAACCCATTGCCCAGCCGCTGGGAATTTTAGGCATTGACTTGGGGCAGATGGCTTATGTAAACCTGACCCCGCAACCTCCCACAGCACCCGCACCGAGCGCCCCACCCCCAACCATCAACCAACCTCCGTCATTTCCGCCCCCTGATCAACCATTCATTATCCACCAAGAAGGCGTGGTGGCGCCGATTGGACCAATCAGACCCATCAATCCCATTGGTCCAACGGGCCGGACACCGCCCGCCAATCCTCCTAAAGTTATTATTGAACGAGTGGTCCATTACAATCCCCACCTCACGCCCCTCACCCGGATGCAACCCCAAATAAAGGTCGGAGGGAAAATAAAAGTTCCTAAGTCGAGATGGTTTGTTTAAAAGCGACACCAATGCGCACACGAATACACACGAATGACACGAAAATTTTCGTGTGTGCCTTTTCGTGTGGGCTTTAGCCGGGCTATTCGCATACATGCAGTACCAAGTTCCCCAATTTATCGATGTTGAAGAAAAAATTGTCGGCCCACTGACCCTGAAACAATTCTTCTACCTGGCCGGCGCCTTCCTCATTCTTTTCTTTCTTTTCTTCATCTTTAAATTATGGCTGTGGCTGATTTTGGCGGTGATTATCGGCGGCGGCGCCATCGCCTTGGCTTTTGTCAAATACAACGGCCGGCCGTTGACGATCATGATCAGGGCGATGCTGAGCTATTTCTGGCGGCCCCGCCGTTACAGCTGGCAGACCACCGGGCGTCCTTTAGGCGGGAAATTGGGGGAATTGGAACTACAGCTAAAAACTTCCACTCAACCCATTGCTAAAAGAGAGCGGGGGTGGCTGGGTCGGATTTTTGGCGGCGGCAAAGCCGAAGAAAAATTCGAAATTTTAAGAAAAATCAGCGGCGAAAAAGAAGTCGCCCGGAGAATAGATTACAGATAGATGTACTAAGCCATAAGCCATAAGCCGTAAGCCATAAATCCTAAACTCTAAATCCTAAACAAATGACAATCATCCAAACTACAAATTCTAAACCCGAGTTTGGGATTTATGATTTAGATATTAGAATTTGTTTAGAGATTACCTGCCCGCCATCGGCCTGAGCCGAAGGCACTGGCAGGCGGGGAGATTAGAGCTTAGAGCTTTATAAATACCCTACCCCCTAAACGCTAAACCCTAAACGCTAAACCCTAAACCCTAAACCCTAAACCACATACCCTTGACCAAAGAAACTTTACCCACTCAAGAGCTGATCCCAATTGAAGATATCAAAAACGATACCCTGATTTTAAACAATGGCGGCCTGCGGAAAATTCTGCTGGTCTCGGGAGTGAATTTAGAATTGAAGTCAGAACAGGAACAGGAACTGACGATTCTCACTTACCAGGATTTGATTAACTCCCTTGATTTTCCTATCCAGCAGCTGATTCACACCCGGAAACTTAATATTGAAGACTACCTGCGGAAAATTGGTCTGCGTCAGCAAAACGAAAAACAACCCCTCTTGAAAAATCTTATTGAAGACTACCAGAAATTTGTCGGTGATTTTGTCAGCCAAAATCCCATTATGACCAAAAGTTTTTTCCTGGTTGTCCCTCATCAACCCCTGGCCAGCTTAAAACAAACAGGGAGGGCAGTCCGGAAAGGAGTCCTCGGCATCTTCCGCCGCCAGCCAGGGACTTTGATTGAAGCCGCTGAAGAAGACTTCCGGCAATTAGAACAAAAAGTTGAAAAAATTATCAATAACTTGGCCCAGATCGGTCTGCGCGCCCTGCCCCTTAATCGCGAAGAAATTTCCGAACTGCTTTACAATCTCTATAACCCAACTAATTAAACCCATGCCTGAACCACAACCCATTAAAGACATCATTGCTCCACCCGAGATTGTCATCCAATCCAACCAACTGCAGGTAGGGAAGAAATTGGTGCGGACACTGTTCTTCTTTACTTATCCTCGTTATTTGGCAGCCGGCTGGTTTCTGCCTATCATCAACGCTCCAGAATTGATGGATGTCGCCATCTACCTCCACCCCATTGATACCGCCACCGCTCTCAAGAACTTGCGGCGCAAGGCCGCCCACATTGAGGCCCAGGTTATTGAGCAGGAAGAAAAAGGACTGGTGCGCAGCCCGATGCTGGAAACCGCCCTGCGGGATGTCGAGAGTCTGCGGGACACCTTGCAACAGGCCACGGAACATTTGTTTAATGTGGCTGTCTATATCAGTTTCTATGCTGATACAGCCGAAGAATTAGACAAAGTCGAGGCCCGGGTTACCAATCTCCTCGAAAGCAAGTTGGTGGTGGTAAAAAATGCCCTCTTCCAGGAGAAAGAGGCTTGGCAATCAGTCCTGCCCTTGGCCAACGACCAATTACTAATTCATCACCCGATGAACTCCGGGCCGGCCTCCACTTTATTCCCCTTTGTCTCGGCTGATCTAACTGGCGCTGACGGCATCCTTTACGGCATCAACCGCCACAACAACACCCTGATTATTTTCGACCGCTTCTCTTTGGAAAATGCCAATATGGTGATTTTTGCCAAATCCGGCGCTGGCAAATCTTACGCCACCAAACTGGAAGCCCTGCGCCAGTTAATGTTTGGCGTGGATATTCTCATCATCGACCCGGAGGATGAATACCAAAGTCTGGCTGAGGCGGTGGCTGGCAGTTATTTCAAAATTTCCCTGGCTTCCCAACACCACATTAATCCTTTTGATATTCCGGTTCTGCCTGAAGGCGAAGATCCGGGCGATATTTTAAAATCACATCTGGTCACTTTGGCTGGTCTGATCAAAATAATGGTGGGCAAAGTCAAGCCTGAAGAAGAGGGGATTTTAGACCGGGCCCTGATTGAAACCTACGCTCTCCAAGACATTGTTCCGGGAAAAGATTTTAGCCGCAAAGAAGCGCCCCGCCTTTCCCAACTCCAGTCAGTTTTGGAAAATATGGAAGGCGGAAAAAGCCTGTCCCAGCGCCTCTACCGCTTTACCGAAGGCACCTATGCCGGCTTCACCAACCTCCCCACTAATGTCGATTTGAAAAATCGCTTTATTGTTTTTTCTATTCGCGATTTGGAAAACGAATTGCGGCCGATCGCTATGTACCTGATCACTCATTATATCTGGAATATTATTAAAGCTCAGCAGAAAAAACGGATTCTCATCATCGATGAGGCCTGGTGGCTGATGCAGTACCCCGATGGCGCCGCCTTCCTTTTTGGTTTGGTGAAACGGGCGCGTAAATATCTCTTGGGGGTGACCACCATCACCCAAGATGTTGAAGATTTCCTGCTCTCGGCCTATGGCCGGCCAATTATCACCAACTCTTCTCTGCAATTGTTATTGAAACACTCGCCGGCGATGATGGATGTGGTGGCTAAAACTTTCAATCTCACTGAGGGGGAACGGAATTTCCTTTTGGAAACAGCTGTGGGGCAGGGCTTATTCTTCGCCGGCCTCCAGCATGCCGTCATCCAGGTGCTGGCCTCGCCTTTAGAAAATCAAATTATCACTAAAAAACAAACCAGCCCATGAGCAACAATAAAATTTCAGGAATTGAGGCCTTCTTCTTAATCAGTCTCTGCCTGATTTTTGACCTAATAGATTTAGTGGCCTTAGGCATTGATTTGATACCGGTGGTGGGATTGCCTATAGGAGAAAGTTTGAAATTTATCAATAACTTATTAATCTCGCTGACGGTGATTTTTTGGCTTACAATTAGAGGAGTTCGCTCTTATTGGTTTTGGGCCGGCAGTCTCGTGGAAACTATCCCGGGCATTAATAGTCTCCCCACCAGAACTATCACTGTGGTTATTACTCTCTATGCAAATAACAAAGAAGTGGCAACAACTTAGTTTAGTTTCTCTTATGGCTTATGGCTTATGGCTTATCTATGGCTTATGGCTTATAGCTTCTGCCGGCGAGCCGCCTGTCTTAATCCTCACCTGGCAGGCTGATAATTATGCTCCCAGCCCCTATCAAGGCAAAAAACTGCCCAGCGCCGGCACCCCCATCAAGGTGGCTTTGCAAGTTTTTCAACATCGATTGGTCGGTGACATTACTAATAAAGAAATCCGCTGGTTTTTAAATAATCAGCTGGCGGCCGCTGGCATTGGCCGCACCACTTTTACTTTCAATGCCCCCGGCTTAGGTGAAGACGGGGTGGTGGTCAGGGCTCAGGTGCGGGATTACCACGGTCAGGAGGAAGATGGTTTTGCGGCTATTCCCATTGTCCAGCCTGAAGTGGTGATTGATCAATCGGCCCTACCCACCCTGCAGGGGCTTTTCTACTTTTTTAACATCAACAGCGAAGCAGAACTGGAAACCAGCTGGCAGGACAATAATCATAACATCACTCTCAGAGCCCACCGTCGGACCAATCCCTTAGAGTCGGCCCAAGCCACCCTTTTGAAAAAACAATGAGAACTACCATCGCCGTCATTGTCACTGTCATTGTCATGGTCGTGGTCGTAATCACGCCTGCCTTCGCTTTGGCTCAAGTGGAAACCTGCGGCCCCACACCTCAAGGCAACTACCGCCTTTGTTCGGCCATCCCGGGCATTGAAGAAGTCACTGGCATAGCTGATTTGATTAAACAGTTTTTCAGATTTGCCTTGGTGGCTGGCGGGACAGTGGCTTTTATACTGGTCATCATCGGCGGCATCACTCTGATTTTGGAGAGCGGCAATGTGGTCAAACAGGGTCAGGCCCGGGCCCGGATTACCAGCGCCATTGTTGGTTTGCTGCTGCTGATGGGCTCAACCTTAATTCTCTACAATCTCAACCCCGAGTTAATTACCATCGAGGAGCCGGGCCTACCCGAACCTTCAGAAGCCAGGGATTTAGAAGAGATGGCTGGGGCCTTGGGGAAAAATTTGACGGGCAGGGCGGTGATGATTGAAGCACGGCACCAACAGTTTATTGAAACTCAGCTTACAAAAAGAATGGATGAGGAAAAAAATTTATCAGAACAAGCGACTTTAATGAGACAGGAGATTACTGTTTTGGAAAATGCCGAGGGACTGACTGCTGACCAAAGACAACGGCTGGCCCAATTAAAAACTGAAGCTCCAGCCGCTGAAAACAAATTATTACGACTCAAACAAGATCGTCTTTCTGCCCAATTAACCCAAGTTCAAGATCAAATTAACCAGATGGTGGATAAATCACAGCAGAACTGGAAAGGAAGATCAGTGGGTTTCTTTGGTCAGTGGTTAGGTGGCGGGCGCTCTTTCACCCAAGCCGCCCATTATGCTGGTTTGAAAGAAACGGAACCGGCAAAGTTTCATCAACTATTGGGAATCAGAGCGAGTTTGGTAACAGAACTGCGCCAAGT